>Ga0335074_10000039_pt1 | contig 253503 bp, 204 predicted proteins | sample Lox_Sample_23_FD_206715 | JGI IMG/M metagenome (GOLD analysis project Ga0335074, IMG submission 206715) | Soil microbial communities from Loxahatchee National Wildlife Refuge, Florida, United States - Lox_Sample_2.3 | ecosystem: Environmental > Terrestrial > Soil > Wetlands | place: USA... | reverse complement strand
ACAGAACCTTATGAGAGTGGACGCGCATGAAATCGCGACCGCGCCCGTGGGCCATGCGGTTGCGGCCGAACCGGTACGCAGAAGCGTGCTGGGTGCGGGACATCCGGTCACAGTCCGGCCGCCGGCGGCAGTGATTAGTCGGCCGGTGGTTGCGGTGAGAACGCCGTCTGCTCCGCCGCAGTCAATTGAGCAGCGGCAGGCCCTGGCCGGGGGACACTTGAATCAGCAGACGCTGGTGCGCCCGGCCGGTCCCGCGCAGCCAGCTCCGGCAAGCCGCCCGCAGCAGACACAGAACGGCTTCAAGCCGTTCGCCCAGCCCAACAGCGGCAACGGCCAAGTAAAGCCGATGCAGCAGACGCAACCGCGGGTTTGGGAGCAACAGGGGAGCACGGAGCCGGAGAACCGCGATGTTCCGGCGCAGCAGAATGGCAACGTGGAGCAGCCTTCGAATCGCGAGGCGGCGCCGCAGACGCGCCAATTTAGTCCGCCGCAGACGCATCCTCTGGTAAGGCCCACTCCCCCAGTGCAGGAGCGCAGCCCGCAACAGGAGCAACAGCAGGAAAAGAAGTTCAATCAATGGCAACAACAGCGGCAGGCGGCGCCGCCCGCAGCGAAGCCCGCGCCTCCGTCCCATTCGGCGCCTGCGCCGTCGGCGGCACCGTCCAAGAAAGGCTGACGAGGTCGCATCAGGTCCTCCTACGACGCTTGCTTCGCTGCGCTTCGGTCGGGATGACCGTGGCATATGCGAAAAGAGTCCTTGGCTTGCTCAGGGCGGGCGCAGGACTAAAGTCGCGTGCTTCCCGAGTATTTATCCCGAGTGTTTATTTAAGATAGTTTTGAATAGCTTGGGGTCTGGCGGAGCATGAGCGATACGAAACGTCCAACGATTAACTGGATGGATGTGCTGTGGTTGCTCTTCCTGGCCCTGCTTGCTCTTTTGCCGCCGATCGAGGAGACGCACAAGCAGGAAATTCTGCTGGCCTTCGGAATCGTCCAGTTGGGCGAAGGCTGGCTGGTGGCGCGACTACCCCGCCGGGGCAGAACCTATCTGGTGCTGCTCAAGATTGCGCTGGCTACGTTGCTCGTCGATCACACCGGCGAAGTTGCCATCAACAGCTATTACTATCCGATCTACTTTCTGCCCATCCTCACGGCGGCGGAGTATTTCGGTCCGTGGGCCACGCTCCTGTGGACAACGCTCGCGTCGGCGACCTACTGCTCGTATCTCTATCCTGCATTGCAGGTGTACGAGATTGGGGCTGAGGACTACGGCCGACTGGCGATCCGGGTTCTGTTCTTCTATCTGGCAGCGATGGTGGTGAACCGTTTCGTGGTTGCGAATCGCCGGCAGACGAAACGTTACCAGGAACTGGCGGAGACGCTGGCCGAAACCAATCGCCGGCTGGAACAGGCGCAGGCTGAGGCGAGACGGTCGGAGCGGCTGGCTGCGCTGGGGCAACTCTCGGCCGGGCTGGCGCATGAGATTCGCAATCCGCTGGGGGTGATTAAAGGCTCGGCGGAAATGTTGAGCCAGAAGCTGGCGGAATCGAATCCGCTGGCCACGGAACTTACCGGATATATTTCGAGCGAGACCAACCGGCTGAGCGCGCTGGTCACCCGCTTCCTGGATTTCGCGCGGCCGCTGCACGCCGACCTTACGCCGCAATCGATCACGGAAGTTCTAGAGAGAGCTCTGAACCATGTGGCGACGGTGTGGAAGGGCGCGCCGGTGCGTGTGGAGAAAAGCTACGAAGCGAACCTGCCGCCGGTCGAGCTCGACGAGAGCCTGTGCGAGCAGGCGTTCCTCAACATCGTGCAGAACGCTTACGATGCGATGGGCGAACACGGTGGCGTGCTGCGGGTGAAGGTTGCCCGGTCACAGGCGGATGCGCGAGAGGGCGTGGAAGTGCGCATCGAAGATACCGGGCCGGGAATTCCGCTGGAACTGCGGGAGCAGATTTTCAATCCGTTTGTGACCACGAAGAAAGCGGGAGTGGGACTCGGGCTTTCGATTGTGTCGAAGATTATGGACGGACACCACGGTTTTATTCGCGTGGGAGATGCAGGACGAGATGGATCAGAGAGCGGCGGGGCGTGTTTTACGATGTTCTTTCCAGCGGCGGGAGAAGCGGATACGGTCCGACCGCCGGCGCATCTGGTGATTTCTTAAAATCAGATTGGGGTTGGAAGAAGACGCGGTTATGGCGATGATTTTGATTGTCGAAGATGAAGCCAAGATGCGACGCCTGCTGGAGTTGAATCTGGGCGACGACGGCTTCACTACGGTTTCTGCCGGTGACGCTGAAGCCGGCTTGAAGTTGCTGCGGGAAAATTCTGTCGACCTCGTCGTGACTGACCTGAAACTTCCCGGCATGAGCGGGCTGGAGTTTCTGCAGGCCGTCAAGCGGCAGAATGCGGCGTTGCCGGTGGTGGTGATGACCGCATTCGGAACCGTCGAGACGGCGGTGGAAGCCATGAAGGCCGGGGCCAGCGACTATGTGCTGAAACCGTTTTCGCTGACCGAAATGCGGATGGTGATTCATAAAGAGCTGGATGTCCGCAACCTGCGCGAGGAGAATCGCTCGCTGCGCGAGGCGCTGGGCAAACGCTACGCGCACCCCAACATCGTGGCGCGGAGCGCGAAGATGCAGGAAGTGCTGGGAACCGCGGAACGCGTCGCGCCGACGAACTCGACGGTGCTGCTCGGCGGCGAGAGCGGCGTGGGCAAGGATTTGATTGCGCGCGCGATTCACGAAAAATCGCGGCGGGCGTCAGGACCGTTCTTGAAGATCAACAGCACCGCGATTCCGGAGAATCTGTTGGAGAGCGAACTGTTCGGCTTCGAAAAAGGAGCGTTTACCGGAGCGGCGGCGAGCAAGCCCGGCAAGTTCGAACTGGCGGACAAGGGAACGCTGTTCCTCGACGAGATTGGAGACGTGCCTGGGGCGACGCAGGTGAAGTTGCTGCGTGTATTGCAAGAGCGCGAGTTTGAGCGGCTGGGCGGGACCAAGACCATCAAAGTCGACGTACGTCTGATTGCGGCCACGAATCGCGATCTGCGTGCGGCGCTGGAGCAGGGAACATTTCGCGAAGATCTCTACTACCGGCTGAATGTTGTGCCCATCGACATCGCGCCGTTGCGCGAGCGGAAGGAAGACATTCCAGACTTGGTGAATCTGTTTATTTCGCGTTTTGCCGGAGATTCCGGCAAGCCGGTGGAAAGCATTACGCCTGAGGCGATGCAGATCCTGGTCAATCATCACTGGCCGGGAAACGTGCGCGAATTGCAGAACGTGATTGAGCGGGCATGTGCGCTGGCGAAGGAGAGTGTGCTGGGAGCGGCGGACATTCATCTCGATGTGCGTCCGGCGAAAGCGGCCAACGGAGCCGGAGGGTTTCTTCCCGACGGCATGACGCTGGAACAATGGGAAGACGAAATGGTGCAGGAAGCGCTGCGTCGCGCCAACGGCAACAAGAGCCAGGCTGCACGGCTGCTCGGCTTGTCGCGCAACGCACTGCGCTACCGGTTGTCGAAGATCGGCATTGCGGATGAGGGGGAGAAAGAGGCGTAGGCACCGCCGCTTCGATGAGTGAAATTGGGATGTTATAAGAGGCAACACCTTCCTAGGCGCAAGGCGCCGAGCAGTCCACCTTGAAGTGGCCGGTCTCAGACCTTCCACCGCCGAATCTCAGTTCATACGAGCCATCAGTCCCGTTTTCGAGATTGCCTTCAACATGGTCGAATACGATAGTGCCGGACAAAGCCTGTTCGCATGCCTCCTTCGGATTTGGGCATTTGAAGGCCCAGTTTTCAGAACCAATACTGATACTTCTGTGGATGGACCGTTCTCTGATGTTCAGTTCCAAATAGGGGTACGAAACTTTGCCTTCGCAGCGGCTGTCCTGCTTCAAGAGGACCTGGACCCCCGGCCCGTTGTCCCCTTCAAGACAATTCGCGGTTCCATGCGGATAAGCGTTCGCATCTTCAGACCGCTTCGGTTCAGGTGCGGAGAACGAGAAGGCAAGTGCGATGAAGCAGGATGCACCAGTCATTACTGCCCAAGGTGTTCGCACTCGGCCTCCCAGAGTGAACCTTGCTGCTCATTTTAGGTGGGATTTCGCCGATACTCAAATGGGCTTGGTGGGGCATTTTGAGGATTGTTGATGCAAACGGGCGTTAATTACGCTCAGCTCCCATCGGCGGGGGAATTTGATTGGAATTGGGGTTTTTTCAACAACAATCGGATATCCTGCGCGGCATCTTGCTGTCCTGCCGTGTTATAAGACCCACATGCGAGCTCGACTCCTGCTTCCATTAGCTTGCGGCCTCTTCCTCTCGTCGGCAGTTGCCCAGCAGGACGCGCCGACTCTTCCCACGGTAATTGCCTTTGAGTGCCCCAAATATCCGCCCAAGGCCGAGTCAATGGGTTTGCAGGGTGTGGTGCAGTTGCAGGTCACAACCGACGGGCACTAGGTGGTTGATGTGAAGCTCAAGTCGGGTCACCCGGTGCTAACCCCGGACGCGATCAAAAACGTACGCACTTGGAAGTTCGCGGACCACGCCCCCATCACTTTCGCAGTAACGTATTTCTATGACCATGTGGACAACTTCAAGCGCGATAAGACCACCAAGTGCTCGGCGAAGATGGACTTGCCAACCAAAGTGACCGTTATCACTGGGCATGCCTTTCCATCCTTGTGATGAGCGCGAGCGGAATGTCGGGAATCGCCATAGAGGGACTCGCATCGTTGTTCCCTCGTTGACGCTAGCGGCGACAGCGCTCATTGAGGATAGGCCGACCGGCGTCCTGTTCGTACACGGCCTCTTTAGCTCCCCTCCAAAGCGCAGTGGCCGAAAACCACCAGGCTTGGTTGAGGGCGGCCAGGCGGGGGTGAAATCTCGGGTTGGCGCTGTGGAATTTTAGGTTGTCCTCATGAAAACAAACGACTTTGATTGCCTTGCTTTTAGGTTGTTTGGCATGGCAGTTGCCATTCGCTTCTTGCAGAGACTCCTCCCCGCGACGCGGGTTTATAGGTTTAGGGTGCATTGCGCAAAGGTGGCTATGAGAAGCAGATTTTTGGCAATATCGGCATTTTTAAGTGTGGCGCTGGCTGGAGCGTTCTCGATCAGCGCGCTGGCCCAAACCACGGACGATGGGCCGGGGCCGTCGGAGCAGCCCAGCGCTCCCATGGAGATTGGAACGCCGCATCCGCAGGATCAGGCGCAACAGACTGCGCCGGATCAGATGCAGGAGCCCTCGCAACCGAACGATGCGCAAACAAACGACGCGCAAACGAATGAAGTCCAGCCCACCGAGGCGCAGCCCGGCGGACCTACCGGAGAGGGTCCAGCCAGGACCGATCGGGGTGTCGGGCGCATCAGCCTGATTCACGGCGATGTTTCCACGCAGCGCGGCGATTCGGGCGACTGGTCGGCGGCGGCGCTGAATCAGCCGGTTATGACCGGCGACAAGATTTCTACCGGCGACGGCGGCCGCATGGAATTGCAGCTTGATTTCGCCAATACCTTCCGCCTGGGCCCGAATTCCAAGGCCATCATCGCCAACCTCACACACAAGAATATCCAGATTCAGCTCGGCCAGGGGATTGCCAACTATACGGTCTGGCAGAACAGCGATGCCGAACCTGAGATCGACACGCCCAACGTGGCCGTGCACCCTGCGCATCATGACGGCGTATTCCGCATCGAGGTTCGCCCCGACGGCGACACGATTGTCATCGTGCGCAAAGGCGAGGCGCAGATTGCCACTCCGCAAGGCAGCGCCGATGTTCGGACCGGCGAAATGGCGACGATTCGAGGCGACAGCAACTCGGCGCAATACAAGATTTCAAACGCTCCCGATCGCGATGACTGGGATCAGTGGAACAGCGACCGCGATCACATGATCCAGAACGCCCAGTCGTATCGCCACACCAATCGCTACTACACCGGCAGCCAGGACCTCGATGCCTACGGAAGCTGGCAAAACGTTCCCGACTACGGCGACGTCTGGGTTCCGAACGAACCCGATGGCTGGGCGCCGTATCGCGACGGCAACTGGGTCTACGAGCCTTATTACGGCTGGACCTGGGTAGGCTACGAACCCTGGGGGTGGGCGCCTTACCACTACGGCCGCTGGCTGTGGTATGGGGGCGGGTGGGGTTGGTGGCCGGGTCCGGTGTATGGCGGGTATCAGCCGTTCTGGGCGCCGGCGTATGTCTCCTTCTGGGGATGGGGTGCGGGTTTCGGTTTCGGATTTGGCTGGGGTGGCTGGGGTGGCTTCGGCTGGCTTCCGCTGGGGCCGTGCGACTGGTTCCATCCGTGGTGGGGTGGATACGGTGGCCGGTTTGGCTGGGCCGGGCGTGGCTGGTATGGCGGACGGTACGGCGGTTTCGCTCCGCTGCATGCCGGGATGCGCTTCTCGAACGTCAACAATATCCATGACGCTCACATTGGAGGCGCACTCTCGACGGTAGGCGCAGGAAGATTCGGAGCCGGCCGTGTGACTGCAATGGCGGCGACGCACGCGCAGATTGGCGGAGCGCGGATGATGGCAGGCAATCTGCCGGTGGTTCCGACGCGTGCAAGCCTGTCGGCCAGCGGACGGGCTGCGGCTCCCGACACGATGCGCGGCGGCGGTTCCGAGCACTTCTTCGGAACGCATAGCAACGTCGCGCATACGTCGTTCCAGCAGGAGACCGCGCACCTGCAGCAGAGGATGGCGCAGAACCATGTGAACGGATTCACTGCAGGCGGCCGCGAGGGCGCTGGCGAGTCAGTGGCTCGCTCTGGCACGGGGAAACCCAGCGCCGGTAGGGCAGAGGGTGGAAGGGAAGGTGGCGCAAGGGAAACCGGCAACGCCGGGCGTTCGTTCACTCCCCCCAACAGCAGCAACACGCGCGAGTCGAGTTCCGCGAGTTCGGAACGCGGTAATATTGGCTCGTCGAATCGGGGTTATGCCGGCGAGTCTGGGCGCGGATCGAGCCAGTCGGCGAGCCGCGATGGATTCCGTCCGTTCACGCCGCCTTCGAGCGCGGCGCGGGGCGAGGCGGGTGCATCGTCCTATAGCGAGCGCGGCGGCGGAGGAAGCTATTGGAATCGCACTGCGCCGAGCTCTAGCGCCTCTCGTAGCGGTTCGTACGCCGATGGCTACGGGCGCGGGTCGTCTCGTCCGCAGTTGGATATGCGGCAGCCAATTGCGCGGTCTCCGTATGGATCGTCGTATGGATCTTCGCGCGGGGCCTATGGCGGCTACGGCGGCTATCACGCGCCCAGCTATGGCGGATCGCATGGGGCACCGAGCTACCATGCGCCGAGCTACGGAAGCCATAGCAGTGCGCCCAGCGGCCATTCTTCGGGTGGCGGACACTCCAGCGGCGGTGGCCACTCCGGCGGTGGCGGCCATGGTGGTGGAGGACATCGCTAAAGCTGAGGTTTGCTCTGACGATGTTAGAAGCGCCGACGAGTTGATGTAATTGAAGTGAAGGGTTGATGTAAAAACGAAGTGAAGGTCAGAGGCGAGAAGGGCGTGCTTGCGGGCACGCCCTTTCTCTTTTCAGCTTCGAGATGTAAGTCGCGAGCTTGCAGCTCCAACGCTCAAGCTCTCGGCCGTGACCCTTGAAACTCGGAACTCAAAGCTCGAAGCTCATTACGGCCTGGCGTACGCCGGACTATCCGGTTCCGGGCGGTCATAGTCGCGGCCATACTTATTTTTGTGGGCCAAAATAACATTAGACTCGGCCAGCTTGAAACTTCCAAGCGAAGTGGTGCCGGCGGTAATCGTGATCTCGCGGCTGAGCGTGTGTAGAGCATCGGGCGCAACCGAGGAGTGAAAAATCTGCAAATCGTAACGGCCCGGTGGCACACCGGGAATGCTGATCTCTCCCCGAGCATTGGAGATGGCATAGTAGGGCGTAGACAGCGCGATGACCACGGCGCTCATCTGCGCGTGAATGTTGCAGAAGATGAACGAAATGCCGGGCTTGTCGAATTGCACGAAGCGGGTGGTGCCGCTCTCGTAGAGTCCGAGATCGAAGCGCTTTCCTTCAAACAGTGAAAATACGTTGTGGAAGAACGGGTCGTGGTTGGGAAATTCCACTTTGCCTCCCACCGGGACCACCAGCAGGGAAGGCACAAAACTCTTGTTGTGCTGGACGAGCTGGGGAATCTCTGTGGCTTTTTGTTTCGGCGAATCGACCGTCACCCCGACCGGTACTAGCCAAACCACCGCTTGCGATGCGTCTTTCATGCGACGGCCGTTGCGGGTCAGTTCCACGTGCGCTTTGAGCGTCTGAGCGGGTGCGCAGGCCGCGATCAGGAGCGCGAAGATCAAAGTCCCCACTTCTCGCGCAAAAAGCGCGCGAGAAATGGGGAACCCGGGCAGTGATGACATGAAGAGAATCTTCAAAACAAAATCCCCATGGAAAGATTGAGCTGGTTGGTGGCGCTGCTGCTGTCGTAGACAGGAAACGTGTGCAACCGGCGAATTTCGGCCGAGAGCAGAAGGTCAGAGCGCGGACGAAACACCACATTGGCGAGAGCGCCGCGATTGCGGCCCAGGATCGGGCCGAAGTTGTACTGGTCGGTGGCGAAGCCGCGGATATCGGCGGTGAAAGCGTCGTCTTCGGCGATTACGCCGTTCAATTCGATCTTGGGAGTCAACTGGAATTTGAGTTGAGTCCATCCGCCGGCGGCGTCGAGGCCGCGGATCGGAGTGTAAGGCGAGGCTGGGCTGCCGCCGTAGACGATCGACGTGCCGATGGCGGCCCCGAGTCCGCCAATGCCCCTGCCGCGATAAAATTCTCCGGACAGGGAGAGCCGCGAGAGCACCGGAACCTGCCAATCGGCCATCCCCGACCAGGCGTCGACGTAGCGCGCCCATGTCCAATTCTGACGGCCATAGTAACCGGCAACCCCAAAGCTTAAAGGGTGCTGCTGCACCGGGCGCGACCATGCGGTGCGAAACGCATAGGCGGGCTGTCCGGACATTTCTCCGGCCTGTGCGGTTCGATCGAAAGAGTTGTAGTTGTACTCCCAATCGAGATTGTCGAGGATTCCTGCCTGCATGGTCACCGTCTGCTGGTCGCCAACCGAAAAGCGATGCTCAAGGCGTAGTTGAGGGGTCCAGCCCCAGAGATTGCCTGCGAAGGCGAAAGCCGGCGTGGCCAGCGATGCGAAAGACGTCGGTGATAGCGGCGAGACAAATAGGGCATCCTGCCCGGCAACGACCGAGGTTTGATCCCAGTCGAGCCGCAGGCTGGCGGTTTGCAGGCGGACGATGCCGAAGTTGACGGCGTTACCCGTGGAGGGAAATCCTCCGGCAAAATCCATTTGCACGTCAGCGGAAGTTCTTGCGCCACCGACAGTTGGACCGAAGATCTCAAGTCCGATCTCCGACTGGCGCAAGGTGGCGCCGACGGTGGCCAGCGGCGAACCAAATGGAACCGGTTCAGCGTAGTCGGGGAAGTCCAGATCGTCGGAGCCGCCGACGTTGCGAAAGGCATTCATTAGGACGATGCCGTGCAGACGGGCGCGATATTTGGACGCGGTCTCGACCTTGGTTTGATATTGCTCGTCTATTTTCGAGCCAATCAGAGACGTAGACTCCTCCAGCTTCTGGACGCGCTCTTCGAGGGATCCTTGATTCGGCGCAGGTTGGACATTGGGTGCACCCGAGACTGCAATGGGTGATCCGCTTCCCGGCGCTCCTGATTCCGCCATGGTAGGGGTGGTTCCGGCAGTCTTAGACGGCTGTTCCAGCAACGCGCGCGTGGCCTGTAGATCCTGACGCAACTTCTGCATCTCGGCGCGAGACTCCGAATTTTCGGCGCGCATCTGTTCCACCAAATCGCGAAGCTGGTGGACTTGGTCCTGCAGGTCGCGCACCGCGCTGGCGGTGTCGCCCGGCGGAGCGGAGGCACTGGTTATCTGGGCCCGTCCATACGGGCTGAACACGACGAAAGCGGCTACCGCCAAAGCGGCCCCGCGCACTGGAGAGGTCCTAAGGCTTTTCACACCGTCCTCCTGCACCATCCGGCCGCATGAAGTTGGATCGTGGCCTACGGATCCGGATGCGAAATCGAACTCCGGCTTGCATTACCCGGCCGTGCGGGCACTACGGAAGATACCTCGGCGCCAGGCTGATTCAATCCAGGCTGATTCGACCCAGCCTGCTTGAGGCGAGTTTGGTTTGCCGAGGGTTCATCAGCGCGGCGGGAATTTTCCAGCTGCCCCGGCAATACAATACGGAATACGGTGGTGCCTTCCGCAGTGCGGTCGACAAAAATCGTGCCCCCATGATCCTGAACGATTTTCAGGACTACCGCCAGCCCCAGCCCGGTGCCGTTCTCCTTGCCATAGCTCACAAAAGGATGAAACAGGCGATCACGGATGGAGTCGGCGATTCCGGGACCGTTGTCAGCCACCGAGATGGTAATCGAACCGGCGACCTCTGCGGCCGTCACCTCGACTTTGCCTCCAAGGCCGGGAGCGGCTTCGCAGGCGTTCAACAGCAAATTATATAAAGCCCTCTCCAGCTTGCGCGGGTCGAACCATCCCGCGACCGGGCCGCCGCAGAGCACGTCAATCGAGCGCGCGTGATGCCGCGGATGCAGCCGCACCGCCTGAACGGCGCGCTGAATTGTTTCCGCGACGCTGCCGTAGGCGGGATTCAACGACTCGCGGGTGCGAGCGAACTCCAGCAGCGAATCGATCAAGTCGGTCATCAGGTTCACGCCGGTGCGTACTTCCTGATAGAGCTCTTCGCGCTGCGCCGGAGTGAGGTCGCTGTCGCAAAGGAATTCGGAGTTGGCCACGATCGCGGCCAGGGAATGGCGCAGGTCATGCGAAATCGAACTGGCCATGCGTCCGATGGTGGCCAGCTGTTCGGACTCCAGCAGGTCGCGCTGGCTTTTCAGCAGGCTGGTGCGCATGCGGTCGAAGGCGCGGGTGAGCTCGGCGACTTCGTCTCCGCCGCGTGGGTCGAGCGGATGATGGAAATCTCCGCCTTCGAGGGCGCGCACGCCGGCAACCAGGCTCGAGAGTGGCCGAGTGAAGGTATGGGATAGAAAGAAGACCAAGCCGCTCCCAATTACGATTGCCGCAAGACCCAGCAGCAGAAGATAGCGATTCAGCCGGTCGATAAACCTGGTTGCCTGATCGTAGGAGCCCAGGACGCTCAGGCGAACCGGAGTATCGCGCGAGCCGGAAAGAACGATGGAAGTGGCGAGGAAGTGTTCGCTTCCAATGACGATGTCACGCGGATAGTCTTGCACCCAGCCCGTAATCAGGCCCTGCACGTTCCTGCCTTGCGTCTGGGCCGAGGTCAAGGTCGTGGCGACGATTTCATCGCCATACGAGAATGCTACTTGACTGGTCGCCACTTTGCCGACCATTCCGGCGAGGTGTTCGTTGATCTCGTAGCCGATGACGAGGAATCCGAGCAAAGTGCCTTCTGTGGTCGATCCGCGGTAGATCGGCTGGACAAAGGCCTGGTAGAGATGATGGTCGCCGTACCACCAGTGACTGGAGTCTCCGACTCCGTCGTCCAGCGATTGCTGGAAATATTTTTCCGCCGCCTCCCGGGTGAAGCCGGGAGTCTTGGTGTGCATGGCGACCACCTTGCCGCTGCGGTCGACCAGAACAAAGAGATCGCTGCTGCCACGCACGTGCTGCCAGACGTCCTGCGAGGCGTCCTGGATGGTGGCTGGGTCTGTGCTGGTCATAATGGCGCGGGTGAGGGGGAGATCGGCCAGCAGCGCCACGTCGCCGGTCAGCATGGCTTCGCGTTCGTGGCGGAAGTCCTGAAAGGCGCTGACCGAGCTGCGCAAGTTGAGGGCGATGCTCCGCCGAACGTTGGCTTCGACGCTGCGCCGCACCAGCAGCAGGCTGGTAGTGGTGAGGCCTGCGGTGACGAGCAGCATGGACAGCAGGAAGCGCGTCCGCAGGCGCATTCGAGGCAGAAATTCAGGGTCAGACTCAGTCTGGCGGGCTTGAGGATCGGATTCCGGGGATAGGTTCACGCGACTCAGCGAACAAACTTATATCCCATGCCGTGTACGGTGCGGAAGTGAACCGGGCTGGATGGGTCTTTCTCTAATTTTTGCCGCAGCTTCAGAATGTGATTGTCGACGGTTCGAGTGGAAGGATAATTCTGGTAGCCCCAGACTTCGTTGAGCAACTCGTCGCGACTGATGACGCGGTCGGCATTCTGCACCAGAAACTGAAAGGTTTTGAATTCCTGGGCGGTTAACACGACAGGTTTGCCGTCGCGCTTGATTTCCATTTTTCTGAAGTCGGCGGAAATGTCGTCGAAGCTGACGACCTGCACTTCCGGAGTCCGGGCAGTGTGCCTTAGCGCCGCCCGCACCCGCGCCAGCAGTTCACGTGGACTGAAAGGCTTGGTTACATAATCGTCGGCACCCAACTCCAGCAGCAGCACTTTGTCAGAGACGTCGCTGGCGGCGCTGAGCACCACAATCGGCAACGTCGGCGAGAGCGCCTTGATCTCTTTGCACACATCACGTCCGGAAACCTTGGGCAGGCGCAGGTCGAGAACCACGGCTGCCGGCGCCAGCGACCGAAAACTGTCGAGCGCGGCTCGACCGTCGGCCTGTGTTTCCACCGTATAACCCTCGGTTTCGAATAACCGCCGTAGTGCCTTCTGTACTGCGGGGTCGTCCTCGACCACGAGAATGCGGCCGGTGGGCTTAAGCGAGGTGGCTGGATTCACGGTTCTCGGTGCGGTGAGCGGAGCGGCAAGATTGCCCATAAGAGGACTCTTCCTGTCTTTTTTGTCTTTCAGGGGAAAATTCCGAACTTCTAAATTCCGAACTTCCGGCGCCCTGGAGCGCCCCGGCCGGAAGCCACTCGACTACTGAAGCTTACAACGATTTGACGCTGAAACCTGCGGATTCTGGCGGTTTTGACATATTTTTTACATTTCATCGTGGACAAAGAAAGCCTTGACGGAAGCGCAGTTGCACAAGTGCATCTCCTCAAGAGCCTGAACTGACGGCGCGGACGGATGATGGCCAGTTGTCCTGAAGCAAAGTCGGCGGAAGCTGCTGTGGCGGCAGGAAGCTACGGCAAGTTTCCCTTGTTCGCTACGGTTAGTTCTGTATGGCCCGTGCAAGGAGGGCATCCTAACCTGTAGGGGCTTTTCCCGCAGTGTGCCGCCACCGAGTCACGATCGCTGAAGGAGTGCTCGATGAAATTACCTGGGAAGTTCGTGGTCTGTGCTGTCCTCGTTCTTTTTTGCATGATGCTGTCCAATCTCGCGCTTGCCGATAACACTACAGACTTCAGCAACAGCGGTGGCACGCTCTCCGGATCAAGCGCCGGCTTGTCGCTTTCCGGTTCCACGTTGATTGGCGCCACCGGCTTCGACGGTCTGGGCATGGTGAGTGGAGATCTGGGGACGGTGAGCTTTACCACCGGCGCGCTTACCGGCGGGTCGCTACAGATGGGTGGGACGTTCGCGGCCGGCGGTACCTTCACCATTGACGGCAATGGATCGAGTGGAATCCCGGATGGAGTTCTTTTCTCCGGATCGTTTTCCGGTCCCGTGACTTGGACTCTCACCACGCTCGCCAACGGAACTCACAACTACACGCTCACCGGAGTAGTGACCGGGACGATGGGAGGGGCGAACGTGAATGGCGTGAGCGTGCAGTTAACCATCAACACTGGAAAGGGCTATTTCAACGGCTCGATCACAATCGCAGGCGGGGATACAAGCATGACCTCCTCGGTGCCGGAGCCCTCGACGCTGGCGCTGTTTGGTACGGGACTCATCGGTTTAGGGGGATCGCTTCGCAAGACGATGCTGAAACGGTGAGTTTTTGAGCCGACGATGGGGATGCGGGGGCGAACTCGCCGCTGCGTTTTGACCCCCGTCGCGCTGTCGTAAAATTGAGCCTTGGTCCTGTCAAAGTTGGCCGGCTCAGATCTCGACAGTCTCGCGGTGGTGCTGGTTCGCCCGCGCAATCCCTTGAACATCGGCGCAGTCGCTCGCGCTATGAGCAATTTCGGTGTTCGCCGGTTGAGGCTAGTCAATCCCTACGCAGTCGCGTTTCGTGAGGCACGATCGGCTGTCAACGCTTCCCACGTGCTCCGCGAGGCTGAGGAATTCAAGACTGTTGCCGAAGCCGTAGCCGATTGCGCCCAAGTAGTGGGAACGACGGCGGTGCGCAATCGAGTTCTGCAGCATCCGCTGCGCCGACTTGACCGGCGTTGCGGCGCGGCGATTCGCAAGCAGCTTCGAAGCGGCGGCGTGGCGCTTCTATTCGGTTCCGAGAAAATCGGCCTCACCAACCAAGATTTCACTCACTGCCACTGGCTGCTGCAGGTTCCTACGCAGCCGAATCACATTTCGATGAATCTGGCGCAGGCCGTAGCCGTGTGCCTTTATGAAATTGCGAAGCCCGTCAAATCTGAGGCAGAGAAGCGCGACCGCAGTCCCGCCACCGCCGGTCAAACTGAGCTCATTACGACCGCATTGATTGGGGCACTGCATACCAGCGGGTATGTGAAGCCAGGGACGGATGCGGTTTGCGAAAAGAAAGTCCGCCGCCTGGTGTTGCGCCTGAACCTTGAAGCCATGGACGCGGAAGTTCTGCTCGGCATGATGCGCCAGATCGTCTGGAAACTGCGCCAGCCCAGAGGCTAGCCGCGTGCGGCAAATAAATTAGCGGCTGGCGCGTTCCGGCGATGCCTGAGTCGAGCCGCGCTTGAAACGAAAGCGCAGGATCCACGCGCTCGAGGTCGGCTGCCCGTTGACGACGGGAGTGGAGAACTCCCAGCCCCGCGCCGCGCTCAGAGCCTGATTCGCAAAATACTTGCTGGGACCGGAAGAAACGAGCCTCGCTGAGGTCACTTTGCCCGAGGCGTCAACTTCGACTCGCACCGCGACTTTGATGGTTCCCGTAATTGTGTTCTTCGCACTCCGGGGAATTTCGGGAAGCACTTGGTGGATGACTTCGCCCCTGGACGCACCAGCCTTCTTCGATGGCATCGCCGAGTCGTGGACTTGAGGCGCCGCCGGTGCCGGGGCTGGCGCCGACGCCTGAGTTGTGGACTGCTCTGTGGCCACCGGATTCTGCGTGGGCGTGTTTTTTCCACGAGACAAGAAGACGGCGAGGCCGACCAGTAAAACGACTACGATTGCGGCGACAGCGACCGGTCCGGCTTTCAGGCGACTTTTCGCGGCAGGAACCAATTCCCGCGGAGCCGGCACTGAGCGTCCTTCCGGCTGCAGCCGCGCCTTGATCTCGGCAATCGAGCATCGCCGTTTGGGATCAAGCTGCAGGCACTCGCGCGCCACTCCTCGAAACGGCTCTGGGATGCTTTCCGGCAAGCCAGGATTTCCGGCTGACGGTTCATGCTCAAACGACACATTTTGCGTGAGCGCCGCCACCAGCGTGACGCCGACCGACCACAAATCTCCGGCAGCGGAGACGATTCCCGCTGCCGATTCCGGCGCGTCGTACACATCGCGCCGGGTTCTGGCTGCGGCCGGCTCCGCCAGCGACACGATCTGGTCCGCCGAAAGCTTCAACTGATTGCCAACCGCCAAAACGTTGGACGGCTTGATACGGCCGTGTACGAATCCCTTGCTGTGCAGAAACGAGACCGCGTCGAGCAGCGGCGGCAACAACTCACCGACTTCCGCTGGGGTCAGCGCCCGCTGCGGAAGAATCTGCGCGAGGTCCTCGTCGGCGCATTCCATCACCAAATAAAGCATTGAAGCATCGTTCAGGCGGCAGCGCCCCATGTCGAAAATCCGAATCAGGGCGGGATACGGGAGTTGGGTTGCCGCACGCCACCGCGACAGTTGACGGTCGGCATCCGCCGGGTCGGCCCCTATCAACTTGATGACCGCTTTGCGCGGCTCGCTGCCCGGCCGCTCGGTGAGAAAAACCACATTGTGATCCGATCCGCCCAGCCATTGCCGCAGCGGAAATTTCCCATCGATGATTCGGCCTTCCCAGGCTTTCCACGTTTCAGTCGTACTCATCTGTGTCTCTGTACTGCTCATCGGTGTCGCCAGCGATCATTCTAAGCCATCGGCAAAAACTGGCGGGATCTGCTGCTACCATAACAAGTCGCAGACAGGTGGCCCTCGGGCAAGGCGAACCGAGGAGGCGAATTTGCTCTTCAGTACGGAAAAATCGAAGCGACTTTACGAGCGCACGCTGGGCGTGCTGATCGAGGCCAGCAGTTCGTCTTCCCGCGGGCCGGCGAATTTCGGAGGTTACCCAATTTTCATGGAGCGTGGCCGCGGCTCGCGCATTTTTGATGTAGACGGCAACGAGTACGTCGACTGGATGATGGCTTTCGGGGCTTTGCCGCTGGGCCATGCGCATCCCGAGGTGGTGGAAGCGGTTGCCGAAGCTGCCGCCAGCGGAGCGCACTTTGCCGCAGCGACCCCGGTGGAATTGGAAGTGGCCGAGATGTTGCAGAAAATCGTGCCCAACGCCGAGCGAGTGCGCTTTGCCAACACTGGAACCGAAGCGGTAATGGCGGCCATCCGCCTGGCGCGCGGCGTTACGGGCCGGCCGAAGATTCTCAAATTCGAAGGTCATTATCATGGCTGGCACGACGATCTGCTGGTCAGTTCCAGCGTGCTGCCGGTGAGCGCGCTCGGCCTGCGTACCGATCCCGTCAAAGTTCCCGACAGTTCTGGCTTGAATCGTACCGCGCTCGACGACACGATCGTCGTTCCCTGGAACGATCTGGCTGCGCTGCAAGGTGCGGTCGAGAATCATCCCGGCCAGATCGCGGCGATGATTACCGAAGGCATCATGGCCAACATGGGCGTGATTCCTCCCGCGGAAGGATATCTGCATGGCCTCGAGAAACTCGCGCGCGCCCATGGGATTATTTTCATTCTCGACGAGACGGTGACCGGATTTCGAATCGCGGCGGGAGGGTGCCAGGAATATTACAAATTGAAGCCCGATCTGGTGACTTTCGGCAAAGCGCTCGGCTGCGGATTGCCAGTTGCAGCCTTGTGTGGCCGCGCCGAGGTGATGGATGCCCTGCAGTGGGGCGGAGTTCTGCACTACGGCACGCACAACGGATCGCGTATCGGGATGCACGCCGCCCGCGCGAACCTGCGCGTGCTCACCCGCGACGACAACGCCTCGTTCCGCCACACCTGTCGGATCGCAGAGAAATTGTGCGCGGGCCTGCGCGATGTGTTGCGGGCGAAAGGCGGGCCGGCGGTCGTGCAGAATGTCGGCCCTATGTTTCAGATCATGTTCACCGATCGCCGAGCGATTCGCGATTACCGCGAGTTTTGCCAATACGTCGACCGGGCAGCGTTCCAGAAGTTCGTGCTGTCGTTGTTCCAGTTCGGTGTCTATGCGTCACCATCGGCGGCGCTGCATTCGATCGTCACGCTCGCTCACGCGGAGCAGGACGTCGACCTGACGCTGGAAGCGGCTACCAAAGCGCTCGATCTGCTGGATGCTTCGAAATGAAGACGCGCTCGAATAAGCTTGAAAAACGCGCGATGCATCTGCTCTCACTGAAAAGCAAGGTCGCGGTCGTGACCGGCGCTGCATCCGGCATTGGGCGCGGCATTGCGCTGCGTCTGGCCGAGATGGGCGCATTCGTCGCGGTGCTCGATATTGACTTGAAGAATGGAGCGGCGACCGCAAAGAAGATTAGAGCTCTGGGAGGAGAATCTGTATTCCTGAAATGCGATGTTCGCAGGGCCTCCGACTGCCGCAGCGCCGTCGAAGCGGTGATCGCCGAGAAAAAGAAGATCGATATTCTCTGCAACTGCGCCGGCATCGCCATCCGTAAAGACATTGTCGAACTCACCGAAGAAGAATGGGATCGCACGCTCGACATCACGCTCAAAGGAATTTATCTGCTCTCGCACGAAGTGATTCCTCATATGATCCGCGGGGGCGGAGGCAGCATCGTCAACATCGGCTCGGGATGGTCGCTCAAGGGCGGTCCACGCGCGGCGGCTTATTGCGCCGCCAAAGCTGGAGCTGTGAACCTCACGCGCGCCATGGCCATTGATCACGGCAAGCACAACATCCGCGTGAACTGCGTCTGCCCCGGAGACGTCGACACGGCAATGCTGCGCAGCGAGTGTGCGCAACTAGGCCAGGACGAGAAGGCCTTCCTGCGTGAAGCCGCCAATCGGCCGCTGGCGCGAGTCGGCATGCCCGACGATGTTGCGAATGCTGTTTTGTTTCTCGTGAGCCCGATGTCGACTTGGATTACCGGCGCTGCTGTGGTGGTCGACGGCGGCGGACTAGCGTAACAGTTGGGGAAGCGGCCTTTCGGGCCGCGTAGGCGACTTGAACCCCGCGGGCTTTCAGCCCCTGAGCGTGCGCTGCCGCGCTGCCTCATACAAAATAATGCTCCCCGCAACGCCCGCATTCAATGACTCGACCTGCGCGGAGTGCGGAATGGCAATCATCTCGTCAACTTGCGCCAGTACGTTGCGCGGCAGTCCCGATCCCTCGCTGCCCACGAAAACCGCGACCAGTCCCGTAAGCTTCGCCTGATCGAGCACCGTGCCCTTGTGCGACGACGTAGCGATCAGCCGCACGCCGTGCCCCCGCAGCTTCCCGAGAGCCGTTTCCAGTCCGCCAGACGATTTCGCCGAGACCGTGGGCAGTCGAAACATCGATCCCGCCGAGGCGCGAATCACTTTCGAATTGAAGGCACTCACCGTGCCCTCGCCCAAGATCACGCCGGCGCTGCCAAAGGCTTCGCCAGAGCGCAGGATCGTTCCCAGATTTCCCGGATCCTGCAAGCCGAGAACAACCACGATCGGGCCGATCTGCCCCTGATCGCTCTCGTTAGGCGCAACTTGAACCCGCTCCAGCAAATCCTCCAGTGAGAATTCTTTCAACCGCACCAGCGCTGCGACTCCCTGCGGGGTTTCGCTTGGAACCGCTCCATCGAACAGCTTATCCGGCAAGAGCAACGTCTCAACGTGCCCGCCGATCTGGGGCAGAAGGCGCTCGGCCAAATTCTGCGCCGATTCCTTGAAGAAAACTGCGCGAAACCGCAGACCGCTGCGGATCGCTTCCTCGATAATCCGCAGTCCCTCGATTGCGCAGTCGCCTTCTTCGGTGCGCTCGGCGTGGGCAAAGGCCTGGCGAAGCTGCTTGACCAGGGAATTGTGGCGGCCTTCAATCCGGCGCAGCCGGGCCAGCGCTCTGGGCGCGGATTCTTGAGGTCGAGTCATCCAGGGTAGTCCGTTTGCGTTACCGCATCATACGCTGCCTGCTCCATTTGCGAGGCTTTGCCGTATTATGATAGGTTTCGCGGACTAAACAATTAAATCCTGAGCAAGCGGGGGAGACGTCGCTGTGCGCGCCGAGATCGTCAAAATCAGCAGTGAGAATCCTGAGTTGTCGCTGGTCAAGTACGCCGCCGATCAGATTCGTAGCGGCGAAGTTCTGGGCATGCCTACCGATACGTTTTACGGATTGGCGGCCGATCCCTTCAACCTGCGCGCGGTCGACCGGGTGTATGAGATCAAGACGCGCTCGCGGCACAAACCGCTCTCGCTGCTGATCGAAAGCATCGACCAGGCGGAGGAACTGGCCAAGCCGCTGCCGGAGGAATTTTATGCACTGGCACGCAAGTTTTGGCCCGGACCGCTGACCATCATCGTCAAGGCCGGTTCACGGCTGCCGTTGAAGGTTACGGCGAATACGGGCAACGTCGCGCTGCGTGTGCCTAACGCGAAAATTCCGCTCGCCGTGGTCACCGCCGCGGCCATTCCGATTACGGCAACTTCGGCCAATCTCAGCGGAGCCTCGGAGTGTACCAATGCCGAGCAGGTTCGCGATCAGCTGGAGGGACGCATCAGCATCATCGTCGACGGCGGGATTTCGCCGCGCGATGTTGCCTCGACGATTATCGATCTAAGCGACGAAAACGAGCGCTGGCAGGTCATTCGCGAGGGCGCAATCCCGGGTGATGAGATTTCCCGATTTTTCGCCCGAGGATGAAGCTTTCGGCGGGAGTCGCCGGGATCGCTTAGGAGGGTCGTTCGAGGAGGATCGCTCGAGATGATCTCTACCCCGGATGATCAGCGGCGGTCGTTCTGACGAGGATGATCTGGCAAACATGATCCAACAAACCCGATCCAACAAACCCGATCCGACCCGGGACGATTCACCTAGTGTGCTTCGCCGAGGATGAATAGCATAGGATGACCGCTGAAGCCGCCAACCAGCATCCTCGTCGCCGGTGGTGGCTTGGTCTGCTGGTTCTGGCCATCTCGGCACTGTTATTATTCCTGGCCCTGACCTCAGTTCAGATCGTTCACACCGCATCGCTCCAGGAGTTGCATCCGGCCGACGCAATTGTTGTTTTCGGGGCCGCGGAGTATTCCGGCCGCCCATCGCCGGTGCTGCGGGCACGGCTCGATCATGCGTTCGATCTTTATGAGCGTCATCTCGCCCCTGTCGTGATTGTCACCGGAGGCGCGGCCGCCGATCCAAAATTCAGCGAAGGCGGAGTCGGCGACGACTATCTCCGCAAGCGCGGCATCCCGGAGGATGCACTCATCGCCGAGACTCAGGGTTCCGATACGGCGGAATCGGCGCAACGGGTCGCCGTTATTATGCGCGCCAATAGCCTGCACAGTTGTGTCGCGGTTAGCGACGCCTACCATGTCTTCCGCATCCGCAAACTGCTCGAACATGAAAAGATTGGCCCCGTCTATGTTGCGCCACGACCCGATTCGATCCCGCACTCAATGTTGCAGCGGGTAGAGGCCGTCTTTCGCGAGGCGGCAAGCTATCTGCTCTGGAAGCTGGGCATTACTTGAGAGATAGTTTCGTCTAGTGAAGAGTGTTGCTTATCCCGGCTAAGGGACTTGGTTGGACGGCAGGCATTCTTACCAACCGTCAGACCATTTTGACGGAATCGCGTGCCTCATAAATCATCGCCGTTATAACTGTTGCTTTGAATTCTGAACCACGAGTAATGCAGATTATTCATCTGCAGGCCGCCTCTGATTTTCAAAAACACGCGCTGAATCCTCATCATCAAAGCGGTGTTCTTGATCATCTCGGTCTGATCGGATCGATTTCCTCGCTGATCGGCCATCTGGCGATTCTGGCATTGCTGGTAATCCTGGCTCTGCTGGCAGAGTTCGTTTCCGTTGCTCATATTCGCGCTATTCAGCGCTGCCATGTCTTTGTTTTCCTGGATAGCAGCAACCAGCATCTCATCATATCGGTCATACCAACCGTGGACAGCCTGTTCCGTCTGCTCTGGTGTATGAGTCTGTTTGTATTTGGTGATCGCAGCCAACACATCGTCGCCGTTCTCGGCGCCATCCATCTTCAACAGCGGCAACGGACCGGCGCTTACCTCCATGTCATCGTCGGTGAATACCTTCTTGGCGTGAGCTGTTTTCTGCGCCTTGGCGTTGCGGGCGGCCGCAGCGAGCGGGCTGGCGGTCCCCGAAGTACTCTTGGCCTGCGAAGTACTCTGGGCCTGCGCCGGCGGCGTGGGGGCCGGCTGGCTTTGAGTGGAACCTAACGCTGAACAGGCGAGCAGAACGCCGACCGCCGGTAGACAGCGCAGATCGATGAGACGCATTCGCATTCCTCGCCTAGCCTATCGAGACAGTGGGGGCCCGAAAAGATGACCTAAGTTTACCTCGACTCACCCCAGAGGTAAGCTTCAGAATCTACCAGCCCTCGCGATCACGGAGAGTTGTGATGTGCGCCACATGATGGCGACCGTGCCAGGCGTAGAGCGCAAGATTTTTTTCCAGCGTCATCGGGCCGAGCTCAGGATGGCGGAAAGTCCGCTTCCAGTCGGCTGCATCGAGCGAGCGCAACAGCCGCACCCAGCGGTCGTGCAGCGCGTCGAGCATGGTCAGCGAAACCGCAATTGGAGTCGCCTTCGTGTCGGCCAGTTCCGCCCAGCGGTCTTCGGCGTAGGGCTTGATGGTTGGTTCGTCCTCGGTGAGCGCCAGCTTGAACCGTACGTAGGAATTCAGGTGACTGTCGGGTACGTGATGCACGACCTGCCGCACTGTCCATCCGCCGGGCCGGTATGGCGTGTCCAGTTGCGCGTCGGACAAGCCTGTTACGGCTCTGCGCAGGTTCGCCGGCGCCTGGGCGATCTCGTCGAGGCTAGCCTGTCTCTGGTCCGAGCTAAGCGGCCCGTCATAATGAAATTTTCCGATGGGATAGCGGAGGTCACTCATGCTATTTCTCCGGCCTGCGAGATTTGATTACACAGATGAGTAGAGGCGGATGGAGGGTTCAAAGAAGGGGACTCGGTCAAGGTCGTCGGATGCGAGTCGCCCATCGCGCGGGTCGATGTCTCCGGTCGGAGGCCGAATCACAAGAGTTAACTACAAGCCCTAGTATCTCTGATCTTCAACCCCCATTCTCTCTGGCTTTGAATTTCGATTCCTCGTGCCCCCGGTTTGGTGCATCCAAAGTCGTTTCTAGGCTAAACTCTCTCTGCTGTGGGGTTTAGAGTTTTCCGCCGTTCGAAGCACATCACTTCGCCGGCCCTGCGAGGAAGACTATGCCATCGTCAGTCTGGTCGGGTCACTTAACCTTCGGACTCATTTCCATGCCCGTGCGTCTTTTTTCTGGCGCGCGCAGCAGCGGCATCTCGTTCAACATGCTGCACCGCACCGACAAATCCCGCCTGAAGCAACAGTACGTCTGTCAGGCCGACGGTCAGGTCGTCGATCGCAGCGACATTGTCAAAGGCTACGAGTTCCGCAAAGACGAATACATCATCATTGAGCCCGACGAGATCAAGAAGATCGAGCCGCAGACCGCCAAGACCATGGAGATTCTGGAATTCGTGAAAGAGAGCGAAGTCGACCCCGTTTATTTCGAATCGTCCTATTACATGATGCCGGAAGAGGCTGGACGCCGTCCCTATGCGCTGCTGACCAAAGCGCTCGAAGAGAGCGAGTACGTCGCCATTGCCAAAATCACCATGCACAATCGCGAGTACACGGTGTTCCTGCGCCCGACCGAGGGCGGCATGATGCTTCATACCATGTACTACGCCGAAGAAGTCAAGAAAATGGAAGGTTTCGGCGCGCCGGAAGGCGTCGAGTTGAAAGACGCGGAAGTGAAAGTGGCGCACCAGTTGATCGAAGCCCTCGCCGGCGAATGGGATCCGGAGAAGTACAAGGATTCTTTCCAGGAGAACCTGAAGCAGTTGATCGAGACTAAACTCGAGGGCGGAGAAGTGGCCGAGGTGGAGAAGCCGAAGAAACTTGCACCCGTGGTCGATCTGATGGCCGCACTGAAACAGAGCCTCGCCCAGATGGAAGGAAAAAAGAAACCGGCGGCTACGATCAGATCCGAAGAGCCTGCCGCAGCCAACGCAAAGTCGCGTCGCAGATAGAACGGCCAGAAGGCATCTCCCCGATGCCTGCCCCGCATCTTCTAGCTGAGAGCTGAGAGCTTGCTCTCTGGCGCATAGTGGCGGCAATGGTTACAATAATCGTTTCTGCCTATTTCATTTTGAATGCAATTCTCCTGCGGAGTGCCGATGAGATTTCGACGTGTGGGTGGGCTGGGCGCTGTGGCGCTGGCCACTTTTTTGTGGGTGTCGTGCGGCCAGATCTATCGCCCGGTGGTTATTCCTGTCAATAACATCCCGCCCAACCCGGCGAACTTCCACACGGTCTTCAGCATCAACACCAACGTGCCTTTCAACTTTGGCACAGCGATGCAAATCGACGTCTCTGGGGATACCGAAATTGGCGCCGCCAATATGGGCGTGAATCCCACTCATGCAGCCGTCCTACCCAATGATTCCAGAGTGTTTGTGGCGAACGCGGGCAGCCAAGATAGCCTCGATGCCGACAGCGTCACCGCTTTCTTTCCGGCGTCGGATTCGCGAGTCTCCACAGGATTGGGAACGGCGACGGTTTTCAGTCTGCCATCCGGGTCGCTGCCGGTTTTCGTGAATACCACGCAGAACAACGCCGTATTCGTGGCGAACTACGGAACGAATTCCGTCATCCAAATCACTCCCAGCACTAATGTCATCAGCCCGTTGACCGGTTCGGTGGGATTGCATCCCATCGCCATGGCCGAAACTCCGAATGCTGAGAACCTTTATGTCGCCGACGAGGGCGACAACACGGTCTACAATCTTTATCCGGTAGATCTGACCACCCAGGCCATCATCGCGAACGTTGGCAGCGTTCCGGCTTGGATGGTGTCGCGCGTCGACGGGCTGCGGGTTTATGTGGTCACCGAAGGCGACGGCAATCTTTACACCATCAACACGGTGACCAACACCATCATGTCAACAGAGCCGGTTGGCGGAGCCGGCGCCAACTTCGTGCTGTATGACAACAGCCTGAACCACTTATATGTAACGAATCCGACCGCGGGCGCCGTCTACGTTTTTGACGCGACTGTTGACCCCCCTTACCGGCTGGCAACGATCAACGTCGCCGCGCCGCCGATTTCTTCGACCACGTCGATCACGACGAATTGCGCTACCTACACCTGCAGCTACGGTCCGGTCATGCCGGTGTCGGTTGCGGCCTTACCCGATGGCACCCGCTTCTACGTGGCCAGTTATGTGATCGGCAATGCCACTTCGGGCTCGAATCCGGCGACCTGCCCCGACACGACTGTCACCGCAGCCGGTTGCATAATTCCTCAGGTTACGGTCTACAATGCCCTAACTTTCGCGCAGACCACGGACGTCTTCCCTCTGCTCACGACTTTTGGCGCTCCGCAGTCATTTGCGATGACTCCCGCCTCGTTCTGCGCACCGGCGGTGCCTTACACACCAGCCGCAGCCCGGTTCCGCATGTCTGCGGTCGCGTCGGTTGACAGCACCCGTGTCTATTCGAGCTTGTGCGATGCCGGGACGGTCGCGGTCATTACGACCACGACCAACAGCATCGCGGTGAATGGCAATACTCCCGACACGCTGGTAACCGACCTGGCCGCGCCCTTCGGCGCGGGAACTCCGGAGGTGAACGGCGAACCGCTGCCGCAGACTCCGGTATTCCTGTTGACGGGGCAGTAGAGATACGCTGCTTGAATTCGGCTGCTACGCTTTGACGGGAGCTTCCTCTTTTACGGGCTCTTTTGCGGCGTAGTGCGAGTCCACGTACTCGTCGAGAATTTCGATGAACTCGGCCACGATGCGGTCGCCCTTCAGTGTAGTGAACAGGCGTCCGTCGACGTAGACCGGGGCCTTGGGCTCTTCGAACGTTCCGGGCAGTGAAATGCCGATGTTGGCGTGCTTCGATTCTCCGGGGCCGTTGACCACGCAGCCCATGACGGCGAGCTTCATCCCTTCGACGCCGATGTAGCGGCCCTTCCACGCGGGCATCTGCTCACGGAGGTAGGACTGAATCTGCTCCGCCATCTCCTGGAAGAAGGTGCTGGTGGTGCGTCCGCAGCCCGGGCAGGCGGTAACCTGCGGGGTGAAGCTGCGAATGCCCATGGATTGCAGAATCTGTTGCGCGACGCGCACTTCTTCGGTGCGGTCGCCAAATGGAGCAGGGGTCAGCGAGACCCGAATCGTGTCGCCGATGCCTTCCTGCAAGACCACGCCCATGGCCGCGCTCGAAGCGACCACGCCCTTCGCGCCCATGCCGGCTTCGGTGAGCCCAAGGTGCAGGGGATAATTGCAACGCGCGGCCAGTTCGCGATAGACGTCGATCAGATCCTGCACGCCGCTGACCTTGGCGCTGAGGATGATCTGGTCGGGCCGCAGCCCAAATTTCTCGGCCAGCGCCGCCGATTCCAGCGCGCTCACCACCATGGCTTCCATGGTGACTTCGCGTGCATCTTTCGGCTCGGCGAGCAGCGAATTCTCGTCCATCATGCGCGTCAGCAATGCGGAATCGAGCGATCCCCAATTCACGCCGATGCGCACCGGCTTCTGATGCTTCACCGCGACTTCGATCATGGTGCGGAAATTGGAGTCGCCAGTCTTTCCAATGCTGGAGTTGCCGGGGTTGATGCGGTACTTGGCCAGATCGCGGGCGCACTCGGGATATTTGGTCAGCAGAACGTGGCCGTTGTAGTGAAAGTCGCCGATAATCGGCACGCGCACGCCCTGCTTGTCGAGCTGTTCGACGATGTGGGGCACGGCTGCGGCAGCGTCGTCATTGTTCACGGTGACGCGGACGAGTTCGGAGCCAGCGCGGGCGAGGGCCGCAACCTGCTGGACGGTCGAGGGAACGTCGGCAGTATCGGTATTGGTCATGGATTGCACCACAATCGGTGCATCCGAGCCGACGCGCACCCCGCCGACGACGGCCGTAACGGTCTTTCTTCGTTGAATGTTAGCCATGTGGAATGTTTATTTTAACACGCGGAAAAGGAGGAGAAGATTCGGTCTAGAGTTTCGTGGGGTTGGGAAAATCCCCACTTCTCGCGCAAAGAACGCGCGAGAAATGGGGCACCCGGCACCGGTTCAGCGGGAGATCGCTTCGGCGCGCTTCGCTTGCTCAGGGCAGGCTCTTCACTTCACCTGAAGAACGGCTCCGTTCAGGATGCCCCCGGATAAGGATTTTGGATTCAAACTGTGCCACGACCAGATCAACGGATGTATGTACGAGCACCGCCGATTGCTGGGTATAATGGCGCGACCCCATGGCGCTCGCCTCTGGCACCAAAATCGGACCTTACGAAGTCCTGTCTCCTCTCGGAGCCGGGGGCATGGGCGAAGTCTACCGGGCCCGCGATGCCCGCCTCGGCCGCGATGTAGCGATCAAAGTCTTGCCCGAGTCGTTGGCCCGAGACGCCGAGCGCTTGCGCCGGTTCGAGACCGAAGCCCGCGCGGTTGCCGCGCTGAACCACCCCAACATTCTCTCGATTCACGATATTGGCACTCACGAGGGCGCACCTTATCTGGTTTCAGAATGCCTTGAAGGCCAATCCCTGCGGCAGGAACTGAGCGCTGGCTCTCTGCCGCTGCGGCGAGCAGTGGAGTACGGCACAGAAATCGCGCAAGGCCTGGCCGCGGCGCATGACAAGGGGATCATCCATCGCGACCTGAAGCCGGAAAACATTTTCGTGACCCGCGAGGGCCGCGTCAAGATTCTCGATTTCGGCTTGGCGAAACTGGCCAGACCGGAAGCCGTTTCAGACGACAATGCCACGCTCGAAGCCGAACCCACGTCGGTCGGCGCGGTTCTCGGGACGGTGGGGTACATGTCCCCCGAGCAAGTGAAGGGCGAGGCTGCCGATGGGCGCTCCGACATTTTTGCACTGGGAGCGATTCTCTACGAAATGCTCTCCGGCCAGCGTGCGTTCCGGCGCGATACTTCCGCCGAGACCATGACCGCAATCCTTAAAGAGGATCCGCCGGAACTGAGCACGCTGAGCAAGCCCATCTCACCGGCCATGGACCGGGTGGTGCGCCGCTGCCTCGAGAAGAAGCCGTTGCAGCGCTTTCAGTCGGCGCGTGATTTAGCCTTCAATTTGGAAGGCGTCTCAGGAATATCTTCGAGCAGTTCAACCGCCGTCATTGCGGTGCCCAGCAAGTCACGGAAGAGAGCGCTCGCGATTGCGGTGGGCGCACTCGCGCTTATCGTCGTCGCGGCGGGAAGCTGGGTGCTGGCCAGGAGCACGGCTTCCACCACGCTCCCGGCATACCATCAACTCACGTTCGAGCGCGGGTTGGTCTACGCCGCGCGGTTCGCGGCCGACGGGCGCTCGATTTTTTACAGTGCCAGTTGGAGTGGCCAGCCGGTCCAACTCTATTCGACGATTCCGGACAGCCCGGAATCGCGTCCGTTGAATCTGGTCAACTCTACGTTGTTCGCGGTTTCTTCTTCCGAGATGGCGATTTCGGTGGGCTGCAAAGATCGCTACATCGGAACTTGCCAGGGGACTCTGGGACTGGTTCCGCTGGCCGGCGGATCGCCGCGCGAGGTTGCCGAGGACGTGCTTGCTGCCGACTGGACGGCCGATGGCGGCGAGATGGCTGTGATCCGCCAGATAGGCGGAAAGTACCGCGTGGAGTTTCCCCTTGGCAAGGTGCTCTACGAGAGCGACCGCGCGCTGGGATATTTAAGGATTGCGCCGCGCGGCAACGCCGTGGCTTTCGCGGAATTTCTGGCGGTGGATGGCGATGCCGGCTGGGCGGTCGCGGTCGACCGCAGCGGGAAGGAATTGATCCGCTCGAAGACATTTGTCAGCGTGGAAGGCTTGGCATGGGCGCCGTCGGGCGCGGAAGTGTGGGTCGGCGCTACTCAGGCTGAGGGCTGGGCGGATGAGATCGATGCGCTTGGGCTCAATGGCAAACAGCGAATCGTTCTGCGCCTGCCCGGCGTGCTACGGCTGCACGACGTGTCGCGGGATGGCCGGATTCTCTTGACCAAAGAATCGTGGCGCAGCGGGGTGCAATTCCGCGGGCCGAAGGACGCCAAAGAACGCGACCTGAGCTGGCTCGATTATGCGGAGTTGAGAGATCTCTCGGCTGACGGCGCCCAGATTTCGTTCGACGACTGGGGATCAGCGGCAGGCGCGACGGGCCTGGCATATGTGCGCAAGTCGGACGGATCCGCCGCCATCAAACTGGGGCAGTGGGGCGAACCGGTTCTCTCTCCCGACCAGACGCAAGTGTTCGCGTTTGACGCCGCCTCGGTGGGCGCACCGCGTTTAGTTCTATTGCCTACGGGAGCGGGGGAGATGCAGAGGTTGAACTCCAGCGGAATCCAAGGATCGGCGTCCCTGGGATGGATGCCCGACCAGAAGGCGATTTATTACGCCGGAGATGACGGTCACGGATGGCGAATGTATATCCAGGACATTGCGGGCGGCGCACGGCGCAGCGTCACGCCCTTAATCTCGCTGAAGAGGAACCACTACGAGTCACATCTGGTTTCGCCCGATGGAAAGCTCATATTTGCCCGCGACGTCAGTGGGCAGGGAACACTCTATCCGATCGCGGGAGGGGACGGTCGAGCCATTCCCGGCTGGTCGCAGGAAGACATCTGGGTTACATGGTCAGCCGACGGACGCTCGGCGTATGTCTATCACGATGACAAGACGTCGGCGCCGGTCTACCGGCTAGACCTTGCCACCGGGAAGCGAGAACTGGTGACCACGCTTGCGCCCAGCGATACTGCCGGAGTGACTGCGGTGGTAAACCTTCGCATGACGCCGGATGGCAAGTTTTATGCCTACTCGTTCCTCCGCGAACTCTCGGACCTGTATCTGGTGGAAGGAGTGAAGTAGGAAATGAACCGGCGCGGAAATCAATGACGCCGGAATCAATGATGGAGCCGCCGTCGGCTCCCTTCATTCTCACTCGATGCGGATTTTCAGCGTCATGGCAGACGGTCGGCCATCCACGGAATCGTCTTCGTCAAATCGTTGAAGATGACCATCACGGCGAATAGCACCAGGAACACGAACGCCGCCTGATAGACGCGCTCTTTAATATTCATGCTGATGTCACGCCGCATCAGCCCTTCGATCAGCAGGAACAGGATCACGCCGCCGTCGAGGATCGGAATCGGCAGCAAATTGAAGATGCCGAGATTCAGGCTGATGGCCGCCGTGAGTCCCATCAGCGGGGTCCAGCCTTTGCGGCGCGCCGCTTCACCCGCGGCCTGTCCAATCCGGATCGGTCCTTCAATCGAGCGCACGGAAATCTTGCGCTGCGCCATCTTCTTGACCAGTTCCAGGATGAGCAGCGAGTCCTGCCGGTTTTCGTGCAGCGACAGTTCAAGCGCCTGCGCAAAAGGCAGAGTCTTGACCTTGGTTTGCATGCTGCCGATGCCGATGCGATACCGCTTGTCTGATAGTTCGGGCCGAACGGTAAATGTTTTCCGCTGGCCATCGCGCAGCACGGTGAGGGTAATCGGCTGATCTTTCGTGACTTCTAATTTCTCGACCATTGCGGCCAGCGCGGGCACCGGCTGCCCATCGAGCGCGATAATCTGATCCCCTTCTTGCAGGCCGGCTTTTTCCGCGGGCATGTCAGGCTGCAGATCAGTGATAATCACATTCTTTTCTTTTGGCGCCCAGCCTGCGTACCCGATCTGGTCGAGACCGCTGGCCTCAGGCGTAACCGTCTTCTCCAGCGTCTGCCCATTGCGCTCGATCTGAACGCTGAGTGGCTGTCCGGGGTTCAACGCTTCCTTCAGATCGACCTGCTCCCAGGTTGGATTCTGCACGTCATCGATTCGCGTAATGCGGTCCCCGATTTGGAATCCCGCTTTTGCTGCCGCTGAATCTTTGAGCACCCATCCGATCACCGTCGGCTCGTCATACACCGCCGGGTATTCGTAGTGCACCATGAACACAACGGTCAACAGTACGATCGCCAGCAGAATGTTCATGGTCGGTCCGGCAATTGCAATCAGAAACCGGTGCCAGCGCGAGTGATTCAGGAATTCCCGGGGATCGTCGGTGCGCTCGTCCATCGGGTTCTCGCCGCTCATCTTGACGTAGCCGCCGAGCGGAATCGCATTGATGCGGTAGTCGGTCTCGCCCCTGCGGAAGCCGATCAGCCGCGTGCCGAATCCAATGGCGAACTGCTCTACCCTCACACCCAGCCACTTGGCCACGGCAAAATGGCCGAACTCGTGAATCAGGATCATGAAACCGAGGACCGCCACTACCGCAATAAGAGAGGTGAGAAATTCAGGCATAATCGAGGTACGTAAACTCCAACTGATTAGATTCCAAATTCAGGCCAAAGATGTCGATGTCGCCCGCGGCGGCTGACTCTTGTTTACACCGGTATTCTTCGCGTGCTCTAACCACTGTCGGGCATATCGGCGAGCGTCAGCGTCGGCTTCAAGCACACCTTCAATCGATTCCAACTTTCCAGATTTGGTCTCCGTCAGAACATCTTCGATGACCCTGGGAATCTCATCGAATCGGATGCTGCCTTCCAAAAACGCGGCAACGGCCACTTCATCCGCGGCATTGAGTGCCACAGTTTTGGCGCCGCCCGCCTCCGCCGCTTCATAGGCCAAACGCAGACAGGGAAATTTTTTCAGGTCTGGCGGGCAGAAGTCCAGATGACGCAAGTCACTCACTCGGAATCGCATATCTGACTCAATTCGATCTGGATATGTTAGAGCGTAAAGAATCGGTAACCGCATGTCGGTTACCGAAAACTGCGCCAGGATGCTGCCATCCACAAACTCGACCATGGAGTGAATCGTCGATTGCGGATGTACCATGACGTCCACTTTCGCCGGCGGCATGTGAAACAATCTGCAGGCCTCGATCACTTCGAAGCCTTTATTCATCAGCGTGGCCGAGTCAATCGTGATCCGCCGGCCCATCTTCCAGGTGGGATGATTCAGCGCCTGCTCGACGGTAATCGACGCGAACTTGGAGGCCGGCGTATTCAGAAATGGCCCGCCCGAAGCCGTCAACCAGATGCGTTCGACTTCCTCCATGCGGCCGCCGCGCAGGCACTGATGCACTGCATTATGTTCGCTGTCGATTGGCAGCAGCGGCTTGCCTTGCCGGCGCGCCTCGGCGGTGATCAACTCCCCGGCGGCGACCAGACATTCTTTGTTGGCTAACCCAACCGTCTTCCCGGCTTTGACCGCCTCGTAGGTCGCCTCCAGCCCAGCCACACCCACGATGGCGCTCACCACGAAGTCGACATCGGAATGCGTTGCCACGCGAACCGCGCCTGCGGCGCCGTGGACCACTTCAATCTCGGCCAGGACGTCATTTTTGAGGCGAGCTCGCAGAAGATCGGCATCGGCCTCCGCCGCCATCGAAATCACCCGCGGCCGCCAGCGCCGCGCCTGCTCAAACGCCACTTCCAGATTCGATCCCGCGGCCAGCGCCACAATCTGAAATCGATCGGGATAAGACTCGGCCACACTGAGCGTGCTCCGCCCAATCGACCCGGTCGATCCCAGGATGGCAATGCGTTTCATCAGCAGGTGAGACTATCCGTGCACAACCCGACACAAACATCTATTTTACGATGGTTCTGGCTTTGAGTGTGGAAACTAGAGAAGGTGGTCGGCGGTTTCAAGGAATCTCGGGCTTGGTGGAGATCCGATCAGCGCTTTATGGTGACAGTCCGCTGGCGAACGGCTGCGGCGAAGGCCTCGTCCTTCAACGAAGCCAGGTTGATTTCCACATTGGCGAGAGCGCCGGTGACGGCGGCGCGCGCCAGCGCCATGGCCGTAGTCAAGTCCGACTTCATGTTGGGATTGGTGATGGGCTCAAGGGATTGCGTGATCTGCACGATCTCATGCGCCTTCTCGGCCACACTCAGGGGAACGGACGTCGCCTCTTTGAGTGCGGCATCAATCAGGCCCTCCGCAGCTTTTTCATCGATGGTCTTGGCCTGTTTGTAGGCTTTCATGACGGAGTTGTAAGATTCGGCGTCGGCGTCGATGGCGGCTTTCAGTTCTTCGCGCAACGGAGTCAGGCGGGCGATGGCAGCGCTGAGTTGGGATTCAAAGTGCAAATACGCCTTCTTCCCGCGCGACATGGAGGCGACCATGGTGGCGAGGCCCGCGGCCATTGCGGCCGACGCAGCGGAGGCGCTGCCTCCGCCGGGAGTCGCTATGGGCTCGGCCAGTTGCTCGATGAACGGCTCAACTCCGGCTCGCAATCCGCCAACTGCGAGTTTGCCTCCCATCACCGCCGCCAGGCGATTTTCCAGAATCAGCGACGAATCGAAATTCTCGACTTGCAAAAACCACTCCGCGGCCTGCTCTAAAGCTTTCTTTGGAATCAGTCCGACGATCTCGCTCGAAACCGGCGTCACGCCATAGCGGGCGGCCTCGCGCTTGACCATTTCGAAGACGCGGTGGATGGGCGTCTGCTCGAAGTCGGTGAGATTCATGGAAACTTGCGCCAGGCCGCGTACCAGAAAGCCGGCGCCTTTGACGAAACGCATGCCGCCGTTCGAAAAGCGCACAGCCTTGGCGATCTTCTTTGCGATCTCGACGTCGGGCGTGTTGAGGAAGACGTTGTATGCGATGAGAAACTTTCGCGCACCAACGACGGTCGCGCCGGCCGTGGGATGTACACGGGGCTCGCCGATATCGGGACGGCGCGCAGGATTGGTGGCGATCTCGGCGCGGATGCCTTCGAACTGGCCGCGGCGAATATTTTCAAGTCCCTGTCGCTCGGGAATTCGGGCGGCGGATTCGTAGAGATAAACCGGAATCTGGAAGCGCTTCCAGATTTGCTCGCCGACGTGGTTCGCCATGGCCACGCAGTCTTCGATGGTGACGCCGTCGATCGGAATAAACGGGACGACGTCGGCAGCGCCCATGCGGGGGTGCGCGCCAGTATGAACGTTGAGGTCGATCAACTCAGCGGCCTTGCCCACGCCGCGAATTGCAGATTCCTGAATCGCTTCGCGTTCGCCGACCAGAGTGATGACGCAGCGGTTGTGGTCGGCGTCCATTTCGCGGTCGAGCAGATAGACGCCGGGCATCTTCATGGCGTCGACGATGGCGTCAACTTTAGCCTGGTCGCGGCCTTCGGAGAAATTCGGAACACATTCGACGAGCGTGGACATAAGGGAAGAGGATAGCTGGCGCAAACGGAAGGAGCAAGGCGCGCATTTCAGCGAAGGTTGGGACGAGGGAGTTTTGGAAGGAGAATTACTTTGCCCTGAAGAATCTTCCGATGCCGAGCCGCACCTGCACTGTATTCACTCCCGGATTCAGGTTCGCCAGGCCTGCGTTGGAGATGTGCATATAGCGCAGTTCGACGCTCCAGTTATATTTTGCGCCGAGGATGTGGGTGCCGAACGCGGCCTGGTCCATGAAGTTTACGGTGTTGGTTTGGTAGGGCACTTCGTGGTTGGTGAAGACGGTGCCGCCAGTCAGTTCGAGATAGGGCGAGAGACGGCCGCGGCGCACAAAATTCCATTTGAGGCCTAGCGGGTCGAAACCCACGCCGTAGGCGGTGTTGGCGGGCTGGAAAATAAAAAACACGGGCACGGCATCGACGGCGTACTCGAAGCGTCCGCGGAGAAAGCTGGGGAGATGCGGGCCGGTGAGAATCCATCCGTAGCGCAGGCCGGCGTTGAAGGCGCCGGTGTCGCCGCGTCCGCCGGCGACGGAGTGGCCGCCGCCCGCCCAGATCTGGACTTCGTTGCCGCCCCGCTCCGGGCCTGTCTGAGCTGAACTCAGACAGGATACAGTCAGAAAGACAGAGAGGATGAGCAGGGAAGAGCGCATGATCTTCTTCGCATCCAGGGCCGCTGGCCTCGGTGCGGAAGAATCACGATACAGGAAGAGCTGTGCCACGACAAACGGAAGTCGTGCAGCTACCGGCGAGCAGCAGACTTCTCGCTGGGCTCGGAATAGCAAAGTCTAAACAGATTATATTGCTCGTTCTCGCCGTTGTGCGGCTGCGAAAGGCTCAGAATGACAAGATCCAGAATGGCAAGATCTGGATGACAAGATCCTGAAGCTACATAGCGCGCTCGGGCCGCTTCTGCTGCGATGCAAGCTGCAGCAGATCACGGGCGACGTGGGTGGTGTTGTGGCGAGCGACATTGCCTTCGTCCAGATAGTCGCCGAGGACGGGGATTACGTCCAACTCTTCGATGGCATCGAGGTCATTCACGATCTGGCAAGCGCCTTCGCTCGCATATTTCGTTTTGAGTTCATCGGAGACCGGACTGCGGTTGATCAGGGCGTAGTCGAAGATTTGTTTTTGCGCATGGCGATTCAGCGCGCGGATATGGTCGGCAGCGGTCAGACCCAGGCTCTCGTTGGCCTGGGTCATGAGATTGCAGATGTAAACCTTAGTGGCGGGTGACTCCACGATGGCCTGCGAGATGCCACGGACCAGCAAGTTCGGGATCAGGCTGGTAAACAGGGATCCGGGGCCGATCGTGATCATGTCGGCATTGGCAATGGCTTCCAGAGTCTGGGGCATGGGGCCAACGTCGGGCGGGACCAGGAACAGTTCGCGAATGCGGCCTTTGCTGGCAGTGATTTTGGTTTCGCCGCGCACTCGCGTGCCATCTTCCATCAGCGCCTCGAGTTCAACGTTCGAAGTTGTGGCGGGATAGATGTGGCCGCGGGTGAGCAGAATCTCGGAAGACAGGCGCACGGCCTCGGAAAAATCGGAGGTCAAAGACGTGAGGGCCGCCAGAAAAAGATTGCCGAAGCTGTGGCCTTCCAGTCCCGAGCCTTTGGCGAAACGGTGACGGAAAAGCTTCGAGAGCAGGGCCTCGTCTTCGCTGAGGGCGACAATGCAATTGCGGATGTCGCCGGGCGGAAGCATGTTGAGTTCTTTGCGTAGACGGCCGCTCGATCCGCCATCGTCACTGACAGTGACGACCGCGCAGAGGTCGCGGATAAGCGGGGCTTCTGGGGGCGCGGCGCAAGGTTCCGCGGCCGGAGGAACGAATCGCTTCAGCCCCTTCAGCAGAGTAGAAAGTCCAGTCCCTCCGCCGATGGCAACGACGCGCAGGCCGCGATCGAGCGCGGACTTCTCCGGGGCCAGTAGGTTGGCAGTTTTCGTTTGCATTGCCGCCGGCTGTCGTGATGCTTAAGCCGGCTCGTCTTCGTGGAAGTCGCCGTTGTCGCCGAGTTCGGCGCCGGGATCCGGGTAGAGCAATTCGGTGAACCGCGGATCCTCCGCCAGATTCTGAAAGTCGGAGTCGTTGCGCGCCTGGAAGCGAAGCTGCGGATTCAGCCCCAGGGCTTCGTCCAATCGCCGGAGAGAATCCTCCACATGCCCGGTCAGGCAGTCGAGCGCCGCCAGGCCGTAGACCACATAGTCGGCTTTGGCATTCTGCTTGAGCAGTTTCTCAAGGTGCTCGCGCGCAGTGACGTAATCGCCGACGTTCATCAGCGAGACGGCGTAGTCGAAGTGCTCTTCGGCAGTCTTGAACTGAGTAGCAGCTCGGTCCAGATGCTGGTTGCAGGTATTGAGATGGACGTTGGCGCGATCGGTCAGCTCTTTGCTGGAGCCGGCGATTACCTTCTGAAAATGCGGCTTCGCCTTATCGAACTTGTGCTCCTGCATGGCGCGCAAGCCGGCTTCGTAGCTCTGCAACGCCTGTGTGTAACGCGGATCTTCCGCCACGGACTTTTTAGCGGTCGGTTTCTGAGCCATGTGCAAAACTCTTCCTATGCTTTTTGGAATGGGGAACTCCTTGCAGTCGTGCTTCGGGCTCGACAGTAGAGTATCACTCAAACCGAGGGTGGAGGTCTAGTTGGCGCCGCGAGTACTGAGTATTGAGTAGCGAGAAAAAGCAAAGATGGGTTGCTTCGCTCGGCACTCGGTACTCGCCACTTGATACTTAATTTATGGTCGCGGCGGTCTGCAGATCGATCTGCTTCCACTCGCCGCGGATGATCCCGGCGCGAATCTGCGCGGCGGTCTTGCCTTTCTGGTGCTGCTGATAGGAGTAGTAAAGCTCCTTCAGGCAGGTGGCGCACTGTGCGCCGTGAGTGCCTTCAAAGCAGCTGTGCAGGCTGTTATGCCCCATGCGGTCGCAATAGCAGTAGCAGGGCTGCTGATGCAGGACGGTGGGAATCTTGGCGGCCAGTTCGTAGGCGTGGGTCTGATATGCATTCTGCGCGTCGGCGCCCCACAGGTCCGCCTTGGTAAGGATGGGAGGCAGTTTCGTACCTTTGGGCGGAGGTCCGGCATTGTAGGCAGGGACGCCGCCTTCTTCCTGCGGAACGGTGAATTCGGCGGACACGCTGAGAGTCAGTACGAAAACGAAGGCTACGGTGAGGCTGCGGTACACGAATTTGCTCTGAAGGTAAGGCCGCATGGCTAATCTCCGGTTCGGATATTGTACGCCGTCTCGCAAGCTGAAACCGAGCGCTCCGGTTCTGTATACAATAGGGATGCATGGGAGATTCAAGCTCACAAAGGCCGGGCACGTCGAATCCGGCTGGCGTCCGGTCGCCCGAGGTTCAGGTGCATGGAGTGCCGGCGCACGGCATTCAGACCCAAAGACCAGCAGGAATCTCCGCACCGGCAGACTCCGCCGCGGTGCGGGTCAAGACCAGCTTTGGCGTATGGGTGCGTGACCTGATCATATCGCTGGCGATATCCGCCTTCATCATCATCTTTCTTTACCAGCCGGTGAAGGTCGAAGGCACCAGCATGATGCCTTCGCTCGAAGACCAGGAGCGGATATTCGTCAACAAGTTCGTCTATCGGCTGGAACCGATTGAGCGCGGCGACATTGTGGTCTTCCGCTATCCGCGCGACCCTTCGAAAAGCTACATCAAGCGGGTGATCGGCATGGCTGGCGACCGCATCCGCATCGACGGCGGTCAGGTTTACGTGAACGACGAAGCGCTCGACGAAGATTACGTTCCGCCGGCCTACGCCGATGCCCGGTCGTATCCGGAAACCATCGTTCCGCCCGATTCTTACTTCGTGCTCGGCGACCATCGCTCTATGTCGAACGACAGCCGCGACTTCGGTCCCGTGAACCAGAGCTTCATCTATGGCAAGGCTGTTTTCGGCTACTGGCCGATGGACAAGCTGGGGCGGGTGCGGTAACTGACGCTGGCGAGGACATTAGGGATAGACTGTGGGTGTGCCCTCCCGGCTTGACTCCGTCGTCGTGTTATCGTTGGCTGCTGTTCTGGCAGGCTGCGGCACAGGGGCCCGCTCGACTCAGACCCCGCCGCCCCCAGGCGGCATACAAGGCACGGCAACATTTCAACCTGCGTATTTCATTCTCTCCTTAGAGTACGCACCGCCCGGCAATGAGAGCGGTAATGGATATTACGCCCTCGCCACAACTGACGGGACCATCGCCGAATTCACCTCAACCTTTGCCGGAAGCCCTACTCTCGATTACGACAGCAGCGGCGACACGCTGGGTACCGCCGCAGACCTCGGGCCGTCTTTCGCGTTTGCCGATGTGAATGGACTGGCGGCATCGTTTCAGGATACGTACACAAATACCGCTGCCCAAGACTCCAAGTGGTCCATTGCTGGCGCTGTGACATCCACCACGGACAACGTCGACCATACCCAGGATGTCTTCTTCCTTTGGCTCAACCCACAGGCTGTTGTGAATCAAACCGGGCAGAGTTCGGGGACATTCGCTATCGGCACGCCCAGCCTACAAAATGGCGAACCCGAGCCGATGGACATCATAGACGTCAGCGTGGCCGAGCTCTCCAACCCGAGTCTGATTCCCGTGGGGAAGCTCGGTCCCCAAACTGTGAATGGCGTCAGCGGGCTGCCCGGCCTGAGCAGTCTTTGCGCCCAGCCGGCCCAGTGCACGCCGAATGATTTCGCCACCATCGTGAATTTTGATTCAGTGATCGCGATTCCTTCCACGGAATCTCCTTTAATTAATTGACCCGGTTCGCTTTGTCTTGATAGGGAATGCTCAACTTTATGGGCCCGATTGTGCAAGCTGTAGCCAGATAGTTACCGCCTATTGGTATACCGACGCTAGTCTATCTTTGAATAACGTTGAACCGTTCTCCTACACCGTCGCCTTGCGGGCCAGTACGCAGACCTCCGGATCGTTTAGCCTCCCGCTTGCCCAGACTAACAGCTTCACCTGGAACCATCAGACCAGTTTGGGTAGCGCCACCGGACTCCATCAGTCGCAGGCCATTCTCAAGTCGTCGGTTGTTGGCTGCGATGAAAATGTTACGATCTTCGAGGATACTCTTTTCCACACTTTTTTCTTTCAGCAACCGACTGGGAATACTGGCTGCTGAATGGCGAGATTTCCACACACCGGCTGCGTTCCGCACTTGGTCCTGACCGCTTTCCCTGATAAAATCCTGAAAATCCACTCACCGGAGCGAGAATGCAGGCTATCCTTGCGCTGGAGGACGGCAGAGTCTTCCGAGGCAAAGGCTACGGCGCCAAAGGCGAATGCTACGGCGAAGTCGTTTTTAATACCTCCATCACTGGATATCAGGAAATTTTCACCGACCCTTCCTACTCGGGTCAGATCGTCGTCCTGACCAACCCGGAAATCGGAAACTACGGCACCAATCAGGACGACAACGAAGCCACGCGGCCGTGGATCGAGGGGCTGATCGTGCGTGAGTTTTCGCGCGTCAGTTCGAACTGGCGCTCCCAGCAGGTCGCTGAAGAATATCTTGAGCAGTTCAAGGTACCGGTGTTGTCGGACATCGATACGCGGGCGCTGGTGCGGCACTTGCGCGATCATGGCGTGATGCGGGGCGTGGTCTCGACCATCGAGAGCGATGCCGAAAAACTGATCGCCAAGGCGCGGTCCATCCCGAAGATGGATGGGACCGATCTCGCGAAAGAAGTCAGCACGAAGCGGTCGTACGTGTGGGAAGTGGGCGAGCGCTCACACGAGCCTGTCGCCGTGGTCGGAGTCAAAGACGAGCCGCCGCGGTTTCATGTGGTCGCCTATGACTTCGGCATCAAGCAGAATATTTTGCGCAAGCTGCGCGGCGAGGGATGCAAGGTGACCGTGGTCCCGGCCCAGACTCCGGCGGAAGATGTGCTTGGTCTGAAGCCAGATGGCGTTTTTCTGTCGAATGGGCCGGGCGATCCCGAGCCTTGTACGTATGCAGTCGATTCGATTCGTCGGCTCATGGGTCGCCAGCCGATCTTTGGAATCTGCCTGGGGCATCAGTTGACCGGCATCGCGTTGGGCGGGAAAACGTTCAAGCTGAAGTTCGGACATCACGGTGGGAATCATCCGGTGAAGCAGCTGAAGACAGGCAAGATCGAAATTACGGCGCACAATCACAACTTTGCCGTCGATCCGGATTCGCTGCCGGATAGTGAAGTCGAGCTAACGCATGTCGACTTGAACGATCAAACTTTGGAGGGGCTGCGGCATAAGAATCTGCCGCTGTTCAGCGTGCAGTATCACCCAGAAGCCGCGCCGGGGCCGCATGATTCGCATTATCTGTTCAAGCACTTTACGAAGATGATGGAGGAGTGGAAGGGGTGAGGAGTCAATTACTACTCTCGCTGCTGTTGTTGACGAGCACGGCCCTGGCGGGCGTCCAATTAATTGGTACTTGTCCACCAATCCCTCCTCGTAGCCCCAAGGACGTTAAGGAACTGCGCGGCGTAGTGATAGATGAGAATCTGGCGGTTGTGCCGAAGGGTAAAGTTCTTTTGCAGATTCAAGCGGGTGATAAGTTTCGCGATGTGGCAGCGGTAGAAACCGATTCCACAGGGCGGTACAGGTTTGCCTCCCAGCGTCAAGGAAATTACCGTCTCGTCTTCTCGGGTTTTAAGGGACTTTGTCGCGCCGAAATTCCTATCAGATATACGAACAAGGGCCTGCGCGGAATGCGGCTGACCTTGCCGGCAGCAGCAAGTGATACTTGCCCGCAATACTGCGAGAGGGGACTGAAAATCGCGGAGATGTCTGGGACAGAGGGCCGTCAGTAGCGAGAGCTTGTGAGTGCGCGTTGAGATGAAATCAAAGTTTGTCATCCCGACCGGAGAAGATAGTTCGCGAAGCGAACGATCTTCGGAGTGGAGGGACCTGCTGTTGGCCCGCGGTGCGGGTGCTGCGGAAGCAAAAGCAGGTCCCTCCACTCCCCAGTTGACCGGCTTCGCCGTTCAACTGACTCGGTCGGGATGACAGAGCGTTTGTAAGGCATGAAAGAACATAATTACTCCGTGTACATGATCGCGAGCAAATCGCGCGTTTTGTATATTGGGATGACGAATGATTTGCACCGACGAGTTTGGGAGCATAGGAACGATCTGATTGAGGGTTTCACACGGCGGTACAAGTGTCATCGGCTTGTTTATTACGAATCGTTTGATGATGTGAACAAGGCAATTGACCGCGAAAAGCAGCTTAAGCGTTGGAATAGAGCTAAGAAGGAACGACTGATCACGCTGCGCAACCCGACGTGGGAGGATTTGGCGGCCGAATGGTATCTGCGGCACCAGTTTGAGCCTGAAAAACAGGTCCCTCCGCTCGCCAGTTGATCGGCTTCGCCGTTGAACTGACTCGGTCGGGATGACAGAAGAGCAAGAAATCGCATAAATGCCCAAACGCACTGACATCTCGAAAATTCTCGTTCTCGGGTCCGGGCCCATCATCATTGGGCAGTCGGCGGAGTTTGATTACTCCGGCACACAGGCCTGCAAGGCGCTCAAGGCTGAGCGGTACGAAGTCGTGCTGGCCAACTCGAATCCGGCCACCATCATGACTGATCCGGAGTCGGCGGACCGGACTTACATCGAGCCGCTCACGCTCGAGTATCTGGAAGAGATTATTCGCATTGAGCGCGAAATGGCGCCGGGTGCGGGTTTCGCCGTGCTGCCTACGGTTGGCGGGCAGACGGCCCTCAATCTCGCGATCGAACTTTCTGACGGCGGCGTGCTCGAAAAATATAATGCGATATTGATCGGCGCCAACGTCGCGGCGATCAAAAAGGCCGAAGACCGCCTGTTCTTCAAGGACGCGATGCAGAAGATCGGGCTCGACGTTCCCAAGTCGGCGCTCGTGAACAACGTGAAAGATGGAATCGAGTTCGCGGGAAAGATCGGATTCCCGGTGATCATCCGCCCATCGTTCACGCTAGGCGGCAGTGGGGGCGGCATCGCCTACAACCGCGAAGAGATGGCCGAGGTTCTCGGCCGCGGTCTCGATTTTTCTCCTGTGCACGAAGCTCTGATCGAAGAGTCGGTTCTGGGCTGGAAGGAATTCGAGCTCGAAGTGATGCGCGACACCAAAGACAACGTCATCATCATCTGCTCGATCGAGAATTTCGATCCGATGGGCGTGCACACGGGAGACTCGATCACGGTTGCTCCGGCGCAGACGCTGACCGATCGCGAATATCAGGCCATGCGCGATGCGTCGATCGCGGTGATTCGCGAGATCGGCGTCGACACCGGCGGATCGAATATTCAGTTCGGCGTGAATCCCGAGACCGGGCGCATGGTGGTGATCGAGATGAACCCGCGCGTCTCGCGGTCGTCCGCGCTGGCGTCAAAAGCGACCGGATTCCCGATTGCCAAAATCGCGGCAAAGCTGGCCGTCGGCTACACGCTCGACGAGATTCCCAACGACATCACCCGCAAAACTCCGGCATGTTTCGAACCCACACTCGACTACGTGGTCGTAAAAATTCCCAAGTGGCAATTCGAGAAATTTCCCGGCGCCGACGACACGCTCGGTCCGCAGATGAAGTCCGTCGGCGAAGTCATGGCTATCGGACGCACCTTCAAAGAAGCTCTCATGAAGGGCATTCGCTCGCTCGATACCGGCAAGAAAGTCGGTGCCGACAAAATCGAGCCGAAGATTCTGACTCAGCGGCTGGTCACGCCGCATCCGGAGCGGCTGGCGTACGTGCGCTACGCGCTCCGTCAGGGACACACGGTCAAGCAGATTGCGAAAATGACGTCGATGGACCCGTGGTTCCTCTATCAACTCAAGGAAATCAACGACCAGCAACTGGAACTGGAAAAACATCCCATGGAGTCGGTCCCGACCGAAGTGCTGCGGGAGTCAAAGCGCATGGGGTTTTCCGACGGCCGCCTCGCGCAAGTCTGGCGACTCGACACCCAGGATAAAGTCCGTCACTTGCGCAAAAAGCATGGCATCATGCCGGTCTACAAGCGCGTCGATACCTGCGCTGCCGAGTTCGAAAGCTTCACGCCGTATCTTTATTCGACCTACGAAGACGAAGACGAGGCTGCACCGACCGACAAAAAGAAAGTCATCATTTTAGGTAGCGGGCCCAATCGCATCGGGCAGGGGATTGAGTTCGATTACTGCTGCTGCCACGCCGCGTTCGCGTTGCGCGACGACGGCTACGAGACGATCATGATCAATTGCAATCCGGAGACCGTCTCGACCGACTACGACACCAGCGACCGCCTCTACTTCGAGCCGCTTACGTTTGAAGACGTCTGGGCGATCTATCAGCATGAGACCTCGAAAGGCGCGCCGGTGGGCGTGATCGTGCAGTTCGGCGGACAGACGCCGCTGAATCTCGCTCTCCCGCTGAAGGCTGCCGGCGTCAATATTATCGGTACGTCGCCCGAATCGATCGATCTCGCCGAAGACCGCAAGCAGTTCAACAAGCTGCTTGAGGAACTCCAGATTCCGCAGGCGCCCGGGATTATGGCCACCTCGATCGAAGAAGCCATTGCGGGCGCAAGCCGCATCGGATATCCCGTGCTGGTGCGGCCTTCGTACGTGCTGGGCGGACGCGCCATGGTCATCGCGTATGACGAGCAATCGATTGTGCGCTATATGCAGGAAGCCGTCGAATACTCGCATGATCGCCCTGTGCTGATCGATCACTTCCTCGAAGACGCAATTGAAGTCGATGTCGACGCACTTTCCGACGGAGAAGACGTTGTCATCGGCGGTATCATGCAGCATATCGAAGAAGCCGGAATCCACTCCGGCGATTCGTCGTGCGTGCTGCCGGCCGTCGATATTCCGCAGCCGCTGCTCGACCGGATGCGCGAGTACACGTTCAAGCTGGCGAAGGCGCTGAAAGTGGTCGGGCTGATGAACATTCAGTTCGCTATCCCGCGCGGCGATGGCCACTCTGGTAATGGCGCCGAAGGCGGCAAAGTGTACGTGCTGGAAGTGAATCCGCGCGCCTCGCGTACTGTGCCTTTTGTTTCGAAGGCAACCGGAGTTCCCATGGCGAAGATTGCAGCTCGGCTCATGACCGGGCGCAAACTGCGCGAATTTCTGCCGGAGTTTATTGAGCGCCGCGCCGATCTCGAGACCGGAAATTTCTACTACGTGAAGTCCCCTGTATTCCCGTGGAACAAGTTTCCCGGCATCGACACGGTTCTCGGCCCGGAGATGAAGTCGACCGGCGAAGTCATGGGTGTGGCTGACAATTTTGGCGAAGCCTTTGCCAAAGCGCAACTCTCAGCGGGGCAGAAACTGCCGACGAAAGGCACGGTTTTTCTGAGCGTCACCGACAACGACAAACGCAATGTCGTGGCCGTCGCGCGAAAGTTCGTCGATATGGGATTCCGCCTGGTCGCGACCGCCGGCACCGCCGATGTGATTGAGGCCGCCGGCATGGGCGTGGAACGTGTCTACAAAGTGAAAGAAGGCCGGCCGAACGTGGTCGACTTCATTAAAGGCCAGCGCATTCAGCTCATCATCAATACACCCACCGGATTGGAGCCGTGGTTCGACGAGAAGGCGATCCGCCGCGCCGCGGTAACGGCACGCATCCCCACAATTACGACACTCGCCGCGGCCCGCGCAGCCGCCGAAGGTATCGAGGCCCTGCAACGTGGCGAAATAAATGTGCGGGCGCTGCAGCATCTGCACGCGGAGAGAGCGGTTAGGGGCTGAGGACCCCGGATAGATCCTGCTGCCTTAGCAAAAAGGGATGGAGATTATGTGGTCTGATCTACCAGCGCCGCCGACGGATGCGGAAATACAGGAGGGCGCGCAACGATCGTGGCTAATGATTGCAGCGTTGTTCGCCGTCTTAGGGGTTATTGTGTGGTGGAGCTGCGGAACAAGCGTGTACCACAACTACCGCGCTACGCGCTCCGCCGTAGAGCAGTTTCATCAGTATCTCGATGGCGCAGATTATGAGTCGATTTACAAACAGACGAGTGCTGCTTTTCGTAGTGCGAGTCCGCATGAAGACGAGATCAGATTTTTCGAAAATGTCCACCGGAAAATGGGTAAGTGTGGGGCGACGACGGCAACCGGGTTTTACATCAACTCGCGGGACGGCTATGTCTTCGTGAACCAGTCATTTAACACACAGTTTACGCAAGGGCAGGCTCAGGAAGCATTCGTCTGGCTTATGGATAACGGGCAGCCACTCTTGCAGATGTATCGCATCGACGCCCCTCAGCTCCACTGACAGCCTCGTGGTATTGTTGTTAATAAGTTCTCCGAGGAGTCTTATGCTGCTTCACGGAATTTTCCCTCCCATTACTACGCCGTTCTATCCCGACGGTAATGTCTATTTCAAGAAACTTGAATCGAACGTCGAGCGCTACTCGCGCACGCCGGTCGCGGGCATCGTCGTGCTCGGATCGACCGGCGAGGCGATTCTGCTCTCCGATCAGGAGCGGCGCGATGTGCTGAAATCCGCGCGCGAAGCCGCCGCACCCGGCAAAGTACTTGTTGCTGGAACGGGTATCGAATCGGCGATCGAGACGCTTCGGCTTACCGAATACGCCGCGGAACTCGGCTACGACGTGGCCATGGTGCGCACACCGCACTACTACAAAAAGCAGATGGCTGCGGCCAATATTCTGGCGTTTTACCGCACGATTGCAGACCGCTCGCCGCTGCCCGTCATCATTTACAACTTCCCGCAGGCCACCGGATATGACATTCCCCCCGAAGTCGTGATCGAACTAGCCGAGCATCCGAATTTGATCGGCATCAAGGAATCGAGCGGCGACGTGGAAAAGGTGCGCAGGATGGTCGAAGGGACGCGGCACATTCGGCGCAGCGCCACCGTCACGGAAACATTCGATGCGGTCACCCCGCGCATGCTCGCTGCGGCAAACACGGGCGCGAATGGCGACGGCGGCGAACTAGTTCCAGTCGGAGCCTTGTCGGGTGATTCGTCGCCCAAGCCATCTTCAGCCGCCGTGAGCGTCGTCGGCAAAATGAAGACGCGACAAAAGGAAGTAGGTTTCCAGGTGCTGGTGGGCTCGGCACAGAAGTTGCATCCTTCGCTGAACGCCGGGGCCGTCGGGGCAATTCTCGCCTTTGCCTGTCCGGCGCCCACCGCATGTTACGAGATCTATGCCGCATGGAAAGAAGGCGATGCCGAGTTGGCGCACTTGAAGCAGGAGCGGATTATGAACGCCGCCGTGCGTGTAGTCGGGGATCTCGGAATCCCGGGCGTGAAGCACGCCATGGATTTCAATGGCTACTACGGCGGCCCGTCGCGCCTGCCATTACTGCCGTTGATCGCAGACCTGAAGTCAGAAATCGAGTGCCTGCTGGCCAATGTAAGAAACTAGCGCCGTTCGATGCGTGGATCGCGTGCCTCCACTCTGACGACAAGAGCCAAGGGCAGCAAACACACCCTAAGCTGCGAGCCACCTCCGAGGCCATGAAGGCGTGCCGTGCAGCCTTGACCTGACGTAAATACGCGAGCCTTTCGGATTCACCGCTCTCTAGGGCGGGGGGGACCATTTTCGCCATCTCGCGCTGCAGACAAGACAGAAACTCGCGATAGCCGCGCCCCCCCTTGTGATCAGAATCACAGGGGCGTATACTAGGTTCGAACGAACGTTCGAATTATCGATTCCGCTCCAAGATTATGGCGAGTGCTTCGGCAGCAGCCCGGCTTTCCGCGCGACGGCATCGCTTTCTGCCCGTAACTCGCGGGCCTGCAAGCCGCTACGACAAACGGCTGGCCGAAATCCTTACTCATGCCACCGAAGTCTTCTGCAAAAAAGGGTACGAAGGCGCCTCCATGCGCGATCTTTCGCGCGCCAGCGGCATGTCACTGGCCGGTCTTTACTACTACTTCGAGTCGAAAGAGCGACTTCTCTACCTGATTCAAAAACATACCTTCACGACGATCGTGCAGCGACTCAAGGCGCGGTTGGAAGGCGTGAGCGATACCGAAGAGCGCATCCGCATCTTCATTCTGAATCACTTGGAATATTTCCTGGCCAATCAGGCCGCGATGAAGGTTCTGTCGCACGAAGCGGAAGTGCTAAAGAACGGTTTCGGTTCGGAGGTGGCGGCGATCAAGCGGGAATACTACCGCATCTGCGTTGGGCTTCTGGACGAATTGAAGCGGGCGCGTGCACTGCAATTCTCGACGCGCATCGCCGTGCTCAGTCTATTCGGCATGATGAACTGGATTTACACCTGGCACAACCCGCGCGTGGATGCCGATGCAGCCTCGCTTGCTGGAGAGATGGGCGACGTCTTTCTGAGAGGTGTGACGGCCGGCGGAAGGACGCGTAAATAGCGCTCGGAACAAGAATTTGGGTTGTGAAAAGTTCGTGACATGAGAGTTTGAGATCAAGTTAAGGAGCGAAATACATGGCAACGACAATGCAGCCTGCGACCGGCGAAAGCACCAAGCAGCTTGTGAATTACCGCACCGACGGCGGTGTCGCCGTCGTTGAGATGTGCGATCCTCCCGCCAACACTTATACCTACGAAATGAACCGTCAGTTGGACGAAGCGATCCTTAAGGCTCGCATGGACAACGATGTGTACGTCATCGTGATGACCGGCGCCGGCGACAAGTTTTTTTCGGCTGGAGCGAATATCAAGATGCTCTCCAGCGTCGATCCCACATTCAAGTACTACTTCTGCCTGCACGCCAACGAAATGCTACTTCGCCTGGAACACACGCCCAAGCTGGTGATTGCGGCCATCAACGGCCACTGCGTGGGTGGCGGATTGGAGATTGCTATGGCCGCCGACCTCCGCGTCGCGCGCAAAGACGCGGGCAAGATTGGCCTGCCGGAAGTGAATCTCGGGGTCCTTCCCGGCACTGGTGGCACGCAGCGGCTCTCACGCATGGTTGGCAAGAGCAAAGCGATCGAGCTTATGGTGACCGGGAACACATTCTCATTCGAAGAGGCGCAGGAACTCGGGATCGTGAACGATATTTTCGAGCGCGACGGCTTCATGGAAAACATCATGGAATATGCCAAACAATTCTGTCCGCCGAACAAGGCGTCGAAGGCTGTTGGACGCATTAAGCGCGCAGTGCAGACGGGCTGGGAAATTCCGATGGAATCGGCGCTGGCCGTCGAACGCGAGAACCAGCAGTTGCTCTTTCAGAGCGAAGATGCAAAGGAAGGCTTAGCTGCCTACGTAGAAAAGCGCCCGGCGAACTTCAAAGCGAAATAGCTCGCGTCGGGGCGGACGCATGCGTCCGCCCGCCGGGCAAGCTCGGCGAGGTGTTGAGGACAAGAAATGCTGGCACCAACCAAAGTAAATCTTATGCCAGGCCGCCTGCTCATTGATGGTCAGTGGGTCGATGCGTCGAAGAGTTTCACGACAATCAATCCCGCCACGGGCGAGGCATTGACTCAGATTGCGGCGGCCTCGATCGAAGATGTTGACCGCGCCGTCGCTGCGGCCCGTCGAGCTTTTGAAGATCGCAGTGGCCCTTGGCGCAAAATGTCGGCCAGCGAGCGCGGACGCCTGATCTGGAAGCTGGCCGACTTGCTTGAGAAAAGCGTCGATGAATTTGCCGAACTCGAAACCCTCGACAACGGCAAGCCGATTTTCGAGTCGCGATATGTCGACATGCCCATGGTGATCGACGTCCTGCGCTACTACGCAGGCTTGGCGACAAAACTTCACGGCGAAACCGTCAACACATTTGAGACTGCGTTTACCTACACGCTCCGCGAACCAATCGGAGTCGTCGGCATGATCGTTCCGTGGAATTTTCCGCTGCTGCTGGCGTCGTGGAAGCTCGGTCCGGCACTGGCCTGCGGGAACACGGTTGTGTGGAAGCCGGCGAGCCAAACTTCTCTTACGACGCTGCGCTTCGGCGAACTGGCCGTCGAGGCCGGCGTGCCCGCCGGAGTGATCAACATTGTTACCGGCCCCGGCGCGGTCGGCCGGGCCATGGTCAAACATCCCGGCATCGATAAGATCGCCTTCACTGGTTCGACCGAAGTCGGCAAGGAAATCATGCGCAGCGGCGCCGACACGCTAAAGCGAATCACGCTCGAACTGGGCGGCAAGTCGCCCAATATTGTCTTTGCCGATTCCGATATCGACAGCGCCGTGAAGGGTGCGATCACCGGCATCTTTTACGGCAAAGGTGAGGTTTGCAACGCCGGGTCGCGCCTGTTCGTCGAGAGCAAGGTGCAGGATGAATTTCTGGAGAAGCTGGCCGCGCGCGCTTCCAAGATGCGTCCAGCGGACCCGCTCGACCCTAAGACTCGCATGGGCGCCATTGTCAGCCACGAGCAGATGGAGAGCGTTCTCGGCTACATCGACGCGGGAAAAAAAGAAGGGGCGAAGCTGGTTGCGGGAGGGAATCGTGTCAGCGTCGACGGCAGCAAGGGATACTTTATCGAGCCCACCATCTTCCGCGACGTTCGCAACGACATGAAAATTGCACGCGAAGAGATTTTCGGGCCGGTGCTGGCGACGTTGAGCTTCGACGACTTGGATCAGGTGATCGAACTCGCGAATCAGAACGAATATGGCCTCGCCTCCGCGGTCTGGACGCGCGACGTGAAGAAAGCCCACATCGTTTCGCGGCGCCTGAAGGCTGGCACGGTGTGGATCAATACTTACGGTTTGATGGATGCGTCGCTGCCCTTCGGGGGCTACAAAAGTTCGGGATTCGGCCGCGAACTGGGAGCACACGCGATGGAGCACTACACCGAGTTGAAAACGGTTTGGCTGAATATCGGATAGGGATGGCACGGGACAGGGAAGGGCACAGCTCCAGCCGTGCCGAAAGAGATCCAAAAGACATAGGCTTTTGGGCACTGCGGGAATCGCACGAGGAGTTAGAGATCATGCCGGGGAAAGTAGCAAAAATCGGAACTTTCAGTGACTGGATTGGCCTGTTCAACGACTGGCGGAAGGAAATCGGCGTCAACACCGACGACATCGAGGCCTTTCATTTCGATACGCTCTATGGCGCCATCGATACCGACGACATCGAATTCGGATCGTACAAGGGCCGCCGCAAGTGGGAGAACCTTCGGCAGATTCCCACGCAGCAGATGCGCGATGCGCTCATGAACATGATCGTCTACCAGGGCGACACGGAGTTCGCCAGCGTCGAGCAGCAGCGCAACCTGCTGGAGAACGCGCCTACCGACTGGGACCGCCGTGCCATCACCCGCGTGATGATCGAAGAGATGCGCCATGGCTGGCAGATGTGCGCGCTGTTGATGGATCACTTCGGTTATTCCGGCAAAGTCGAGGCGCAGAAGATGCTCGAGCGCCGCGCTTTCGAGAACAAGCGCCTGCTGGGCGCGTTCAACGTCGATGTTGACAACTGGATGGACTTCTTCACCTACACCGATTTTGTGGATCGCGACGGAAAATTCCAACTGCAGATGCTGAAGTATTCCGCCTTCGCCCCGCTCGGTCGCTCCATGTCGTACATGCTGCGCGAAGAAGCGTTTCACATGGGCACGGGGAATGACGGGCTGCGACGCATCGTCGAAGCGGGCGTGATTCCCGCGTGGCTGATGCAGAAATATCTCAACAAATGGATTTCGAGTTCGTACGATCTGTTCGGCACCGACCATTCCTCGTCGGCGCATTGGGCCTACGTTTGGGGTGTGAAAGGCCGCTACGACGAGCCCAAGAACGAGAAGGCTCCCGACCTCGACGATTTGAATGACTACAACCGCAATCTGTATCGCGATGAAGTGGCCGGCCTGATCGACCGGTTCAACAATTCGTTGAAGCCTGGTGAGCCCAGGCTTTATGCGCCACATATCAAGTTCAATCGCGCCATCGGAAAATATGCGGGACAGAAGTTCCACGCGCAAACCGGCGAGCCGCTCGACGATCGCGCGTATGAAGAACATTTGAAGGACTACATGCCATCGCCGGCAGACAAGAAACTGCTGCTCGACATTATCGGAACCGAGAAAAAGTGGATCGCCGAGAAGACTGGCGCGCGGGATCCGCTGGCCAGCATCGGAGAAGTGCGGAAGTCGGCAATCAATTTGTAGACCGCAGACAGGAAACCGGGAAGGGTACGGCTTCAAGCCGTACCGGCTGGTTAGCGTGCCAAGTCGGCTTTAGCCGCTGCGGCCAAATAAGTTTCGGATGAGCAGATGATGTCCACGCACACAACCGTATCCCGCCTCGCCGTTGATCTAGCGCCTCCGGTCGCGCGCGTTGTGCTAAACCATCCGCGCCTCAACGTCATCGACATCCCGATGATGGAGGAGTTGGCTGAGTCGTTCGGGAAAATCGACGCCAGGCCCGATGTTTGCGCGGTCGTGCTAAGCGGCGAAGGTAAGGTATTCTCAGTCGGTGTGGACGTGGCAGCTCACACTCCCGACAAGGTTGAGGAGATGCTGACGAAGTTTCACGCCGTCATTCGTGCGCTGGTCGCCACGAGAAAGGTGACGATCGCCGCGGTCGACGGGCATTGCCTGGGCGGTGCTGCCGAGTTGGCGATGGTCTGCGACATGGTCTTCACCACCGAGTCCGCGCAGTGGGGATTTCCTGAGATTAAGCTTGGCTGTTATCCGCCGGTCGCGTGCACAGCCCTCGCTTCGCTGGTTAGCCAGAAACGCGCGGCGGAACTGATTCTGACCGGGCGCACGATTCGCGGAACGGAAGCGGCAGAAATCGGCTTGGCCACTCGCGCTGTTGCCGATGATGAACTGGAATCAGCGGTCGATGAATGCATGTCAAACCTACGCAAGCTGAGTTCGGCTGCCCTTGCGATCGCCAAGAAGTCGTCTTACGCGTGGGACTCGATGCACTTTGACAAAGGACTGGCCCGCGCTGAAAAGATTTACCTCGAGGAGTTGATGAAAACCGAAGACGCGCGCGAAGGCATCCGCGCCTTCATGGAGAAGCGCGAGCCGCAGTGGTCTGAAAAATAGCTGGTCCACAAAATTAGAGATTATGGATTACGAAATCAGTCCTGAGGAAGTGAAGGCCAAGCTCGCGGCGGGGGAGAAGTTCTTGCTGCTCGACGTTCGCGAGCCGTGGGAGTTTGAAACCGCCAGCATTGAACGAGCGAAGCTGATGCCCATGGGAGACGTGCCCTCCCGCGCGCATCAGGAGCTTGGTCCCGAGGAGCACGTGGTCGTGATTTGCCATCACGGCGTGCGATCTATGAACGTAACCGCATGGCTGCGCCAAGAGGGATTCGACAGGGTGCAGTCGATGCGTGGGGGAATTGACGCTTGGGCGCGGTACGTGGATACGAACGTGCCGGTGTATTGAACCGCGAGTTATGGGTCATGAGCTAGGAGAGAACCGTGCGCTCAAGCTTTTAACTCGAAGCTCATAGCTCGAAGCTCGGACCTATTAATGAAAAAGGAACTCATCGAATTGCGCGTCAACGGCCAGGCGCATGAGCTCGCCATCGAGCCCAGCGCGCTGCTGCTCGACGTGCTGCGTCAGGATCTGGACCTCACTGGTTCCAAACGTGGTTGCGACGATTCTTCCTGCGGAGCCTGCACGGTTCTGGTCGACGGTGTTGCCATGATGTCGTGCACAATGCTGGCGGCAAGCTGCGAAGGACAGGGAATCACAACGATCGAAGGCGTCACCGAACACGGCAGTCTGGCGGCAATTCAGAAAGCCTACGGCGATTGGGGCGGGGCGCAATGCGGCTATTGCACCCCCGGATTCATCATGACGGTGAAATCGCTGCTGGCGGAAAATCCCGATCCCTCCGAGGCTGACGTGCGCGCCGCGCTCAGTAGCAATCTCTGCCGTTGCACCGGCTACAACCAGATGTACGACGCGATCCGGGCGGCGATCGCGGCCGAGCAAAGAGAAACGGTGCCAAAATGAATCGCGCCTTAGGGTCTGTCATTCCGACCGCAGTTCGACCATCCGCTTTCGGGTGGTGGAACGGAGTGGAGGAACCTGCTGTTTCTTGGCGACGTCCGGTCCTTGCTCTCGTCTTCTTCGGGTTGCTGCTTTCGTTGACCGCTTTTGGCCAGGATTTGCCGACAGGATGGAGAAGAGCCAACCCCTCCGAGAGAGCGGTCTTCCTGGCGCAAAAGAAGCCCGACCAGATTCTTTCGCGTGGAGGGTGATTTCGACGGTGACGGCAGGGCTGACGTCGCCGAGTTACTCATGAACTCGACAAAGAGGAAGTGCGCTGTTTTTGTAAAGCTAGCCTCAACACAAAAATGGCAGATGCTTGGTGATACCGGCAACCTCGGGGATCTGGGCCGCTTTGCGATCGATCTCGTGAAACCCGGAAGATATGAGACAGCCTGCGGCAAGGGCTATGATGATTCGTTTTGCGCCCACGGCGAACCGGATTATCTGGTGCTTTCCCGCCCTGCCATCGATTTCATCTACACCGAAAGTGCTGACAGTATCTTCTATTGGGGTGAGAAGACTAAGGAGTTTCGGAAAATCGCGATGAGTGACTAGCAATGACCGATTATTTCTCCATCATCGGCAAGCCCACCGCCATGGTCGACGCGGCCGAGAAGACCACCGGCGCCGGCAAATACACCGACGACCTCACCGTTCCCGGTATGCTGGTCGGCAAGATTCTGCATTCGCCGTATCCGCACGCGCGCCTGAAGCGCATCGACATCAGCCGCTCCGAGCAACTCGATGGCGTCGTTGCCGTGGTCGTTGGCAAGGACGCGCCCAATCCTTACGGCATTCTTCCTGTCGGCCATGACGAACATGCGCTGGCGCTCGACAAAGTTCGCTATGTTGGCGACAACGTCGCCTGCGTCGTGGCGACTTCCGAAGCCGTCGCGGAAAAGGCGCTCGAACTGATCGATGTCGACTACGAAGTTCTGCCCGCTTACTTCGATCCCGAAGAATCGATGAAGGCCGAAGGCGATCTCATCCACGACAACAAGCCGAACAACTTAGAAAAGGATTATCACCACGTTTTCGGCGATCCCGACAAGGGTTTTGCCGAAGCCGATCAAATCGCCGAAGCGCGCTTCATTGCCAATGAGGTCACGCACGCTGCGATGGAGCCGCATTCCACGTTGGCCGCGTTTGAAATCGATCCGCACACCGGCCAGCCTGGACGCCTTACGGTCTGGTCGTCGACGCAGGTCCCGTATTACCTGCAGCACAAACTGTCGCTTGTGCTCGAGATGCCCATGCAGCAGATTCGTGTGATTAAACCGCTGGTGGGTGGAGGATTCGGCGGCAAGAGCGAAGTCATTCCGCTCGAGATCATCGCCGCCATTGCCGCGCGCAAGGCCAAGGCTCCTGTCAAAATCACATACACGCGCGAAGAAGTGTTCTGGGCGCATCGTGGACGGCCGCGCACCATCATCGATTTGAAGACCGGAGTTAAGAATGATGGCCGCATCACCGCGGTGAAAGCGCGCGTGGTGCAGGATGGCGGGGCGTATTGCTCCTATGGTGTGGTCACAATCCTTTACTCCGGCGCGTTGCTCGGCGCGCTCTACGACATCCCGCACATTCAATATGACGGATACCGCGTGCTCACCAACAAGCCCGCCTGCGGAGCAATGCGCGGGCACGGCACGGTGAATGTGCGCTTCGCCTTCGAATCGCAACTCGACGAACTGGCGGCCAAAATTGGAATGGACCCGGCAGAAATCCGCCAGCGCAATCTGCTGCAACCGCCTTGCATCACTGTCAATGGCCTGCGCGTACGGAGTTATGGATTGCCCGGGTGCATCGAGCGAACCGTGGAGCAGTCGGGATGGAAGGTCCGGAATGGCCATCTGCCGAAAGGACGCGGGCTCGGCATCGCCTGCAGCCACTACGTAAGCGGCGCGGCCAATTCGATCATCCGCTCTGACATGCCACACTCGACGGTCAATATCAAGATTGATCGCGACGGCGGTGTCGTGGTCTACACGGGCGCCTCTGAAATCGGCCAGGGGTCGGACACAATGACTGCGCAGGTCGCGGCCGAAACGCTGGGGTGCTCACTGTCCCGCGTGCGAGTGATCGCCGCCGACACCGACCTGACGCCGATCGACATTGGCTCGTACTCCAGCCGCGTGACATTTATGGCGGGCAATGCGACCTTGCGAGCGGCGGCAGAAGTGAAGAAGCTAATCGCCGCTGCTGCCGCGAAGAAAATGAACTGCGCCGCCGAAGAGCTGCTTTTCCGCGACGACTCGATTGTCAGGAATGGCGGCCATGTAAACGACCACGACCCATGTGGGGACGGGCGCCCCCGCCCGTCCGGGCCGCGCGAAGTTGGCGCGCGCCCGGTTTCCATTCCCGAAGCATCGGCTCCGTCGGCTTCCGGGCGCGTCGAGGGCCAGATTCTGCGAGGGTCCTTACAGCAGAACCGCAAAGACGAAGGCCCGAAAGATCGGATGACGTTTGAGGAAGCCGTCGTGGCCGCCATCGATTTCCATGGTGCGCTTACCGGGACCGGTGCCTACGCTCCGCCACCAGAAGCGCGCGGCGGCAAACATAAAGGCGGCGGCGTGGGGCCATCGCCGGCATACTCCTATTCTGCGCAGGTCGCCGAAGTCAGCGTCGACGAAGAGACCGGCGAAGTCACTGTGCACAAAGTCTGGGCCGCGCACGATTGCGGCCGCGCACTGAATCCGGTTTCGGTCGAAGGCCAGATCATCGGCTCCGTGTGGATGGGCATGGGTCAGGCACTCACTGAAGAAATGGTCTGGAAAGACGGCCTGCTGATGAATCCCGGACTGCTCGAATATCGTAGCCCGTCGTCGGTGGAATCACCCGCAGTCGTGCCGATCATCGTTGAGAGCATCGACCCCGAGGGTCCATTCGGCGCAAAAGAGTGCAGCGAAGGGTCGCTGGCGGCAACCATTCCAGCCATCGCGAATGCAATCTACGACGCGGTCGGCGTGCGGCTGCACGAGTCGCCGTTCACGCCCGAAAGAGTTCTCGCGGCTTTGCGAGCAAAGAAAGATGCCAAGTCTCTGAATCTGACCGAAGGAGTGGACCCTACTTCGCCGGCTCGTTTCCGCGAGCACGGAGGATCGCTCTGCTTCAAAGGTAAAGGCCCGGAGCGTCATGCGCTTGATTCCGCCCGGCATGAAGGTTCATCGCGAGGTGCGGATTGAGCCTTCCGCAATTCAAACTTCTGCGCCCCCGCACGATCGAAGAGGCGTTGGAATTCCTGTCCGTTCGTGTGGGTGCGGGAGATCATTCGACCGCACTTAGGGCAGGGTCGCCCGCGAATTCTCTTCGCATCATTGCTGGGGGCACTGATCTAATCCCTTCCATGAAGCAAAGGCTCTTCGAGCCGGAATATGTTTTAGATCTGCGGAGCGTTAGCGAGATGCGAGGAATCAAGCCGCATTCCGACGGCAGCGTCGAAATTGGTGCGCTCACAACACTACGTGCGATCGAGAAGTCCGACTTTCTCCGCCAGCATTATCCCGTGCTCAGCGAAGCTGCCGCGGCCGTTGCATCTCCTGTGCTGCGCAACATGGGCACGATCGGTGGCAACATCTGCCTCGACACGCGCTGCCTGTGGTACAACCAATCGCTCACCTGGCGCAAAAGTTGCGGATTCTGCATCAAGAAAGATGGCGACTTGTGCCATGTGGCCCCCGGCGGGACGAAATGCTGGGCGGCTTTTTCCGGCGACACGCCACCGGCGTTGCTTTGCCTGAACGCCGAGATCGAAATCGCCAGCGGGGTCGAAGTGCGGCGCATGCCTTTGGCTCAACTCTACACCGGCTTGGGCGACACGTACCGAAAACTTCAGGCGAACGAACTTGTCACGCGCGTGTTCCTGCCTTCATCTTCGGCGGATTATCGCGGTGTCTACCGCAAGCTGCGCGTCCGCGGATCGATCGATTATCCGCTGGCCGGTGTCGCCGTGGTAATGAAACGCTCCAACGGACACATTGCCGAGGCGCGCGTAGGGATTACGGCAGTGAACCCGGCGCCGTTGCTGGTGAAGGGTGCGGCTGAATTGCTCGCGGGCAGGGAACTCGATGAATCGCTAGCTGAAGCTGTCGGTGATCTTGCAGCGAGGACTGCGAAACCCCTCACGACTTCGGCGCTCACTCCAGAATATCGCCGCGAGATGATTCGTGTGTTCACCAAGCGCGCCGTTCTGGCAGCGTTTTCACAGGAGTCGGGAAATTAGAATTCCTTGCGGCAGGAGGCGGTTGGCTGCCACATCGCTCGAATCAGGTCGGATCCCGAGCGCCGCTTCACCTGATAGAATTCACGGCTGAAACGGACCACTGAAGATTCCCTTGATCACCGACTGCCACATCCACATCCAGCCGATGGAAATGTTCAAGCCCCACGCCCTGGAGCTGATGAAGAAGAAACGGCCGAATTTCGACCAGATCATCGAGTTCTGCCGCTCGCCAAAAGCATTCCTGAAGTTCATGGACGCCAGCGGCATCGACCGTGCCATGCTCATTAACTATGTGGCGCCGGAGGTGATCGGCTTTACCAACGGTGTGAACCAGTTTGTTGCCGACTACGTGAAGGAAGATCCGAAACGCCTGCTTTCTTGCGGGAGCCTGCACCCACGTCACACCACAAACGTTCTTGCCGACGTGGAACAGATTCTGCGGCTGGGATTGAAGATGATCAAAATCCATCCCCCTCACCAGTTGCTGTATCCCAACGAATACCTGACCGGCGCAAAAGAACTGGAAATTATTTATCGCGCCGCCGAAGCCAACGGTGTTCCGGTCATGTTCCACACGGGGACGTCAATCTTTCCCGGCGCCCGCAACAAATACGGGGACCCGATTTATCTCGACGATGTGGCTGTGGATTTTCCCAAGCTGAAGATATTACTTGCCCACGGGGGACGTCCGCTGTGGATGCAGACGGCATTCTTTCTCGTGCGGCGGCATCCCAACGTCTATCTTGACATCAGCGGCATTCCACCCAAGACGTTGCTGAAATATTTTCCGCGCCTGGAAGAGATTGCGGACAAAACTCTATTTGGTACTGATTGGCCCGGCCCGGGCGTTCCCGACATCAAGAAAAATCTGGATGAATTTCGCGCGCTCCCGCTGAGCGTGGCGATTCAACAGCAGATTCTTACCAGGACCGCGCTCACTCTTTGGCCAGCCTGATTTCGGCAAAAAGAAGGCCCGCCAGCAAAGCAGGCCCTCTTGCCTCAAATTAGCGAACCTCTAGTTTCCGCCCGTCGCCGCATTCGCCTTCTTCCCTATTAGTTCGTCCGCCAGAGCGCTGGCTCCATAGATTTTCCGCAGAGCTTCTTGAATGCCCCGCGAATCCACCGACACGGCGCGTCCCTGCAGGTCGCTATAAGCGAAGTTCCAAGGCAGCGACTCGATATTCCCGTCAAAGATGATCCCGACCACTTCGCCTTTGGTGTTCACCGTGGGTGATCCAGAATTGCCGCCGATAATGTCGGCGGTTGAGACGAAGTTCAGCGGAGTCTTCAGGTCAAGTTTCGCTTTCGCGTTGATCCAGCTTTCCGGCAGATTGTATGGCGGTTGTTCGCCGTGTTCGGCAGCGTGTTCGTAAGCGCCGCCGATGTTGGTGTCAAACGGAATCGCCTTGCCGTTTTCCTGATAGCCTTTCACCTGCCCGTAGCTCAGACGCAGCGTGAACGTCGCGTCCGGTGGTTGCGCGAAGCCGCTCTGTGCGAAACGCGCCTTGGCGATGATCGTGCCATCCCGGCGCACCACTGAGTCAACTTTATCTTCGAACTCTTTGCGCGCGGCCCGCGCATCAGGATCAATCGCGCGCATGGCCACGATCAGCGGATTGGCACTGGCATCAATCGCCGCCTGCCCGCCTTCATAGAGCTGTTTGCGCACGGCCACGTCATCCAGTTTCGTGTTGGCGATCATGTCCTTCGCCGCGTCAGCCGGGCTTTTCCCTTGCAGCACTTTCTGCACGTCGGGGTTGTCCTTGCCCAGGGAGCCCTCCATTTCGGTGAGCGAGTCGGTGAGAAGGACCGTCTCAAGATTCTTGTAGATCGGCGCGGTCGAGAAGAGTTGCTGCTCGAACGAAGGCAAAGCGGAGTCGCGGTACTCGCGCATGCGTTCTGCATTTGGTTTCGGTTTCTCTTCTGCCGCGCGCACCAGCGCCCTCGCAGTCTGGGCCAGTCGCGACGCGAAACCTCGCATGCGCTCCAGGTATGTCAAATCGTTATAGATCGACTGCTCCACTGTGATCGCATGGGCGATTTCATCCCAGGGATCGGCGACGCCGGCATTTTTCGGATCGGCTTTAAATGCCGCGCGGAGCTTGGCCTCGTCGGAAGCCTTGGCATCCATAATCGCCTTATCGAGCAAACCCGATTCATATCCTCCGATCGCCTTTAGTGAATTCTGCAGACCGAAAATATCTTCTTTCGCGATTCGGGTGTTCTCTTCGGATTGTTTGCTGAAATCCTGTAGCACGGCGACGCGTCGGGCCAGCAGCTTCAACACCGACGGGTATTGCACGTCGCGCGTAAACTCCAGTTGCGCCATGGTCAGCAGTCGCCCGGTGCTTCCTGGATTTCCGGAGACAAAAATCAGGTCGCCATTGTTCACGCCGGCGCGCGACCAGCGCAGGTAATTGTCGAGATGCGCCGGTTTGCCGTCTTCGTAAACGCGAAAGAAAGTGATGTCGAGATCGTAGCGCGGATAGGTGAAGTTGTCGGGATCGCCGCCGAAAAAAGCGATGTCGAACTCTGGCGCGAACACCAGCCGCACATCCGTATACTTTTTGTACTTGTAAAGGTTGTACACCTCGCCCGAATAAAAAGTAACGACATCGCAGCGCAATCCGGTCGCGGTCGCACAGTCTTTTTCGATTTGCGACATGGCGGCGCGCTGCGCCTGACCGGCTTCTGCGGCAGACATCTCCGCTTTTACGCCTGCGTTCACCTTCGCCGTCACGTCTTCAATGCCGACCAACTGATTCAACTCAAGGTTCGGGCACTTGGCCTCTTCCGCCTGCGTCTTGGCGTAATACCCGGTCTTGATGTAGTCGTGGCCCTCGGTGGAAAGTTGCTGTACGCACTGTGCGCCCACGTGATGATTGGTAAACGTAAGTCCGTCGGCCGACACGAACGAGCCGGATCCGCCATTGTTGAATCGCACCGACGACAGGCGCACATGGTCGAGCCACGCCTGCGTCAGTTTGAATCCGTACTTGGTTTTGATCTTGTCCTTCGGAGCCTGGTTGTACAGCCACATCCCTTCATCGGCCTGAGCAAACGTACTCAACACGAATGCGAAAACAAGCAGAACCGCAAAAGACCGTTTCATTTTGGGTGATTCCTCCGGAAAGTCGGATGAGCCGGTTGCAGGGCAGCGGCGAGCCATGGGCGAACTCTTTACTATACGCCGCGGTAATCGTGAGCGACATCGGTACCTTCTCGTCAGGCAAGACGTGACATCGCTATCATGACTTCGCTGCGCGCCATCGAACAGTCTGCGGCCACTGCCTGCGGTCTTGGAACCGGGATTGCGCCTGCTCGCGTAGAATAGAGGTGGGTTTGTATGCGGCGAGTCTATCTCGACAATAACGCCACCACACCGGTTCTACCCGAAGTGTTTGACGCCATGCGCCCGTATTTTTGGGAGCGTTTCGGCAATGCCTCGTCCATCCACCACCATGGGCAGGAGACCCGCGCCGCGGTCGAGAATGCGCGCGAGTCGGTGGCGGCGCTGCTTGGCTGCCAAGCGTCGGAGATTGTTTTCACCAGCGGCGGCACCGAGTCAGACAATCTGGCGATCGCGGGGCTGACCGCCTCCGGCGATCACGTCATCACTTCGAGCATCGAGCATCACGCCGTGCTGCATGCCGCGAAGCATCTTGAGGAACTTGTCTGTGAAGTAACAGTTTTGCCTGTGGATGGCCGCAGCCTTGTCGATCCCGCGGACGTGCGGCGCGCGCTGCGCCCGAATACGAAACTGATCTCGATCATGATGGCGAACAATGAGACCGGCGTTCTGCAGCCCGTCGAGGACATCGGAAAAATCGCGGCGGAAGCCGGAGTTTATTTTCATACTGACGCCGTGCAGGCCGCAGTTAAGGTCCCGATTGACGTAAGCCGAATCGGCTGCCACGCGCTTTCGATTTCCGGCCACAAGATCCACGCGCCGCAGGGTGTGGGGGCGCTGTATGTGAAGAAGGGAACTCGCCTCCGGCCGATGTTGCATGGTGGTCGCCACGAACGCTCGCGCCGCGCCGGCACCGAGAACGTCCCAGGAATCGTTGGCTTGGGCAAAGCTGCGCAGTTGGCGAAGGACGCCTTTGACCGCGGTGACGACAAGAAGTTGGCCGCTCTGCGCGACCGCCTGGAGCAGGGAATTCTCGCGCAGGTGGAGGAAGCAGTCGTGAACGGCGGCGACGCCGCGCGTGTTCCAAACACGACGAGCATTCGTTTCGACCACATCGAGGGAGAAAGCCTGGTGATTGCGTTCGACTTGAAGGGATTGGCGGTGTCGACCGGCGCGGCATGTTCGTCGGGTGCAATCGAACCGTCGCACGTGCTGATCGCCATGGGACTGCGCAACGATCAGGCGCGGTCGAGCATCCGCTTCAGCCTGGGCAAGCAGACGACCGACGCGGACATCGACTTTGCGCTGGCACTCGTGCCGGAGACAGTTGCACGCCTGCGGGAGTTGAGCCCTACATATCGATAGGCTTCTCCGAATTGAATAATCGCCAACAAAATCGCAAATTCGATGAGGCGGTTCGTCGGATCGAGACAATCTTGGGTAGAAAACTTTCCAAAGACGACCGGCGGCGGCTCCATGATGAGATAACAAGGCAAGGGCTCAAAACGATCGATGAGATAGTAGACTGGGGTCGAGCATTGTTTCCGGAATGACTATGGACTTTAAACACCAGATAGCGACCTTGTTTCAGCCGTTACTTGGCCAAAGGGCTTGGGGCGCGAAGATTGGGTGGGGAAGTTTCATGACCATCGAATTTGGACCGAAGCGTCTTGAGCACCACCACTATCATGGGGATTGGCATCTCTGGCTTTATCAATGCGAGTGGACTCTTACGTCCAAAAACCATGAAATGGCAAACTCCGAGTCAAAGAGAGGAATTATGCAAACGGCGATAGGCAACCTAAACGGACTTCAACTTGAAGAGGTGGCCTTCGATCCAGAGCAGATGTCGACCGAGTTTATTTTTCATGGCAACCTCCGATTGAGATGCCAACGCTATTCGGACGCCCAACCAGACGAGGAATGCTGGATGCTATTCCTGCCAGATAAACGGGTAGCAAGTTTAGTTGCTGAAGGTTTGAGATATGAGCCCTCCTCGCTTGTGGCTCAGAAGCAGGAAGTAGAGAGTCGTTGGACTGATGCGCCCAGAGCAGTCAGGCTTGAGGATTAACTTTGTCCACCGACACCATCGCCGTAGCCATGTCGGGCGGTGTGGATTCTTCCACCGTTGCGGCCATGCTGCGCGCTGAGGGGCACAACCTCATCGGACTGACCATGCAGCTCTGGAACCAGCGCAGGCTCGCCGGGCGCGAGGGCATGCCGGAGTCCGTGCAGGGACGCTGCTGCTCGCTCGACGATGTTTACGACGCGCGCCGCGTGGCCCAGCAGATCGGCATTCCTTATTACGTCGTCAATCACGAAGAGCGCTTCGAGCGCGACGTGATTCGTCCGTTCGTCGAAGAGTATCTCTCCGGGCGCACGCCGATCCCGTGCAGCCTCTGCAACAATCATCTGAAGTTCGATCAGCTCTTGATCGTCGCTCGGCAGATCGGCGCCGAGCGTGTCGCCACCGGCCACTATGCGCGTGTTGATTACGACGACGCTCGCGGCCGCTGGCTGCTCAAGCGTCCCGCTGACCACAGCAAGGACCAGACCTATTTTCTCTTCGGCCTCACGCAGGATCAGCTCAGCCGCACATTATTTCCGCTCGGCGATATGACCAAGCGACAGGTCCGCGAACTTGCGCACCAGCACTCGCTCGCGCTGGCCGAGAAGCCCGACTCGCAGGAAATCTGCTTCGTTCCCGGGGGCGACTACAAGCGCTTCATTGATGCCTACCTCGCCGAGCAGGGCGGCTCACTTCCTGACACGGCCGGCGAACTCGTCACCGCCAGTGGCGAAGTCATCGGCGAGCACCCGGGCATTCACAATTTCACCGTCGGCCAGCGCAAGGGACTCGGCGTCGCCACCGGCTCGCCGCTCTACGTCATCCAGATCAGCGGGGCGCAGAAGCAGGTGATTGTTGGAGGTGAAGACCATCTCTACTCTCGCACCCTGCGCGCCAAGCGCGTGAATCTGATTTCAGTTGGCGATCTGCGTGAGCCGATGCGCGTCACCGTCAAGATTCGCCATCGCCACGAGCCCGCGCCAGCCATAATTGAAAAGTTCGCTGGCGAGTCGGGGGATGACGAAATCCTCGTCACCTTCGACGACCCGCAGCGCGCCATCACACCAGGCCAGGCCGCCGTCTTCTATGACGGCGACATCGTTGTCGGCGGCGGTTGGATTATTTAATCGTCAGTCTTGATTGGCCAGAGCAGTGCAATCGTCAGTGCCACGGCAATCCCCAGCGACACCTCCACAAAACGATGCCAAGCGACAATCCAAGCCGCACGAGTGCGAGCGATCAGCAAAATGATGCTCAGAGTGATCGCAGCAAATCGATACGCGCCCCGGAATCGCAGCAACACGCAGAGCACTCCAGCGAGAAAGATTGCTCCGGCATAGACCCATGTATTCGAGGGAGATGCGGGAAAGACGGTCGCGATCACTGCTCCCATTGCCGCGCCGAGCGCGGTTCCGGCAAACCGCTGCCACGCCAGAGTTTTCGGATCGATGGTGGACTGAATAATCACGACCGCGGAAATCGGCGCCCAATAAAATTCAGGCAACTTCAGCAGTCGTGCCAGTAGCATAGCCAGCACGGCAGCAACCGTCGTCCGCACGGCATCCAGAAGGGTGTTCGGCCCTAGCTTATTCGCTCTTGCCATTGGGGAACTTGCTTCAAAGTCTATGTGGACGAGCAATCTTTGTGGAGTTCATGCGGCAACGTTGCGTTCGAAGAATTGCCGGCAGGGGAAGCGCCGGTGCGCAACACTTCCAGAAACGACGCGCCCGTCTGCTTCAGTTTCGCTTCCAGCCGCGCCGTGCAATCGCAATCTCCGCAGGCCCACGGCTCGGAGCCGTTTTCGTCGCGGCATTTGCGGCGATCGTGCGCGTCCTGCACGCGGGTAAGATCGAAATATTCCTCCCAGTACGGACGCTCTTCCTGCAACGGCGTCGGACAGTAGCAGACTTCCACCCAACGTGTGGTCTTGTCCGCGCACCGACGCGCATCTTTCATGTTGCGCAGATATTCACCCTCGGCGACCGATCCCAGGCCGAGAGTTTCCCGCTCGATGGCGTCGAGCAGATCGTTTTCACGGCCGGGCTTTACGCGTGCTCGCACCAGATATCGCATGAGCAATCAAAAGATGAAGGTGAGTCGCAGCCGAGTCACTTGCTGATTATTGATTACTGATTGAAGGGTGTGCAGCCTGGGCGGAGGGCATTCAATCAACAATCAAAAAGCAGCAATTAACAATGCCTTTCAGATGAACATCTCGTCCTGCGGCACAGGTCGCCGGTCTTCGCGACTGCCGCCATTTCGGCGGCCGCGGGTGCGCAGCAGGAAGTCCAACCCCACGGTGATGCCCTGCATGATTCCCGAGAGCTGGCGAACCGGTGAGATGACGGTCTTGTGCACCATTTCGGAGGTTTGTTCCACGCGGTCCAGGGTGCGGCTCAACAATTCATCGGCACGGATCACCTGCAGGCGTGCGCGATCGACGACATCGTTGACGGTTGCATCCACGCGCAGCACCTGGGCCCGCATCATTGTGGTCGACTCCGCCAGATTCTCCGCAATCACTTCGAGTCTGGGTCGGATATCGATTAGCAGTGCCTGAGCCTGCTCAACCGTCGGAAGAACTTTTGTTTTTACTTCGGCGGCGAGCGCTTCCACGCGGGTGCCGCTTTTGCGCATGGCAATGTATATGGCCAGCAGGACGCCGGCCTGCAGCAGAACCGCAATCCCCGTCAGGGCGATAAACACAGTCAGTTTATCCATAAGCATGTCTCCACCGAGTTGCCTGCGAGCGCGCTCGGAAAGGAGAAACGGCCGGTTCCCGAGCTACAGAGTCTTCGTAGCGCCCGTGTCCGCGGTGGCCTCGTGATACGCCTGCCGGCCCGCTTCATACGCGGCGCGAAACTGTTCCTTCTGCTGGCTGACCACATCGCGGCCGCGGTCGGCCCATTGCGATGCCTGCTCGCGAGCCTCGCGCGCCCGATTCCGCACGTAATCGCGACTTTCTTCAGCGCGAGCGCGCAGCACTTCCCGTGTCTCGCTGCCTGAGCGTGGCGCGTAAAGCACGCCCGCCAGCGCTCCCAGTCCTAATCCCGCCAGGAACCATACAAAACTATTGCCGTCACGATCCGACATAAAGTCCTCCTGATGACGCTATAACGACGCTCTACTGCCTAAGACGGATGGTAGCACCCGGAGTCGGAGAAATACAATTCAGGCGGTTCGGGCGGCTGGAATTACACACCCAAATAAGACGACTTCATATTCAGGTGAAGAAGCAACTTGCCCCTGAATACGTCGTACGTCTGGGAGCCTGGGGACGACTCCTATTTCTGTTGTGTAGGCGGAGCTATCGGCTTCTGCACGGGTGCGGCCGGCTGGGTTTTGACCGGCTCCGATTTGATCCCTTGCAGCACCGAAGCTGGACCGCCTCGCCGGCTGGCATGCACCGAGAGTGTGATCGATGTGATCATGAAAGCGATCGCCGACCAGGTCGTGGCTTTGGAAAGCGCGCTGGCAGCTCCGCGCGGGCCAAATGCCGTCTGGCTACCTTGCCCGCCAAAGGCCGCCGAAATATCGCCGCTCTGGCCGCTCTGCAGCAACACGACAATGATGATGAAGAAACAGACCAGGATGTGAATCGTCGTGACCAGATAAAACATAAAGTAGATTGATCCTCAGCCGGGCCCGGCACATCTCAGAAAGACGGCCCTAAGAGATTCGCGGTGAAGCCACCGGAGAAGAGAAAACCACAACTGAGTCGTTCCCTCAACCCTGCTAGTAAGTAGTTTGACATCCGCCCCTGTCCCCGGTCAAGGCCGCTGGATCTCAAAAATGGCGGGATTCACCGGTCGGTTGATCGCCGCACCGGTTATTGCGTGCGGGGGGATCCTACAGCATTCAGCAGATGGCAAAGACGGGGTCATCGGCGCTATCGTTGAGATTGTAGGTGGTCTGGGAACCACGATGGGCACCACGCTGCAAAGCAGACTCGACATTTGATCCATGTTCCTGGACGCTGATTCGCCGCTCCTGCATGCGGTACCTGGGTCGCCACTCACGACCGGAAAGGACCGGGACAAAGTCATGAAATCGCAGATTAAGCTGGGGACGGTATTTGGAGTCGAACTGGGCCTGCACTACAGCTGGCTGGTCATAGCCCTGCTGATCACGTTTTCGCTGGTCGCTCAATTTCATGCTGTAAACCACAATTGGAGTGATGCCTTGGTTTGGAGCACGGCAATTCTCACCGGCCTGCTTTTCTTTGCCTGTTTGTTCGCGCACGAGTTGTCTCATGCGGTTGTTGCCAAGGCCCGCGGCATTCCGGTGCACAAAATCACCCTCTTTTTGCTCGGAGGCGTCGCTCAAATCGAAAAGGAAGCCTCCGACCCGAAGACCGAATTCTGGATGGCCATCGTGGGCCCCATCACCAGCGGGGTGCTTGGCGTGGTCATGCTGGCTTTGGCCAGGCTTGCCGGCTGGACTCCATGGGCCTCGCCCGGCACACCCGGCACAGCTCTCCTGGTATGGCTCGGCTACATCAACCTGGCTTTGGGCGCGTTCAATATGATTCCAGGTTTCCCCCTTGACGGAGGGCGCGTGCTGCACGCCCTTTTGTGGTGGGTGATGGACGACGCCGAGCGCTCAACCCGGACCGCGGCAATCGTCGGGCAGGTCATCGCTGTTTTCTTTATTGGCTTTGGAATTTTGCGGTTCTTTCAGGGAGCAGGCCTGGGAGGACTTTGGATTGCCTTCATCGGCTGGTTCCTTTTGCAGGCCGCCGGCGCCACCTACATGCAGGTCAAAGCAGGCAAGCTTCTCCGGGGCCTGCGCGTGAAAGATGTGATGTCGACCGATAGCTACACAGTCGATCCCGAGGTCTCAGTACAGGACTTTGTGAATGAGCATTTGCTGCGCACCGGCCGGCGCTGCTTCCTGGTGGTCCAGGATGGACGCCTGCTCGGTTTGGTCACGAGCAACGAAGTGCGCCAGGTCGAGCCCCGAGCATGGCCGTTTACTCCTGTGCGAGCCGTGATGCGCTCCGCCGACAAGGTTCACTTCGTGTCTCGCGATATGCCGGCGATGGAAGCCCTGGAGATCATGGGGCGCGAAGACGTGAATCAATTGCCCGTAATGTCTAACGGACAGATCGAAGGCGTCGTGTCTCGCGCGCACGTGCTGCAGGTTCTACGCTCGCGGGCCGAGCTCAAGCTGCCTCCGAGTCTGCCCCGGGCAGCATGATGATGGCAAAGGATGATTTTGAAACTGAACGATGTCTAAAAGAGCGCCAACGCGGTCGAGGATCGGGATGGAAGCTAACTTGCCGACCGCCTGACGAAATGCGAAAGCTCTGGCTGCGTCGTAAACGAGCCTCGCGATTAGCAGATCGAATCTAAAGCCTTAAAATTGGTGCGGAAGGGGGGATTTGAACCCCCACGCCTTTCGGCGCCACCCCCTCAAGATGGTGTGTCTGCCAGTTCCACCACTTCCGCACTCTGTAAAATTCTCAGCGATCAGTATTTCTTAAGATCATCGGGTGAGGTCATTTCCGGCTGCACCGGATTTTCCCCCGATTTCTTACAATCGATACGCTCCTCCAACCCCTGTAACTGCCAGTCGCTTCGAACAACTAGTGAACCGTACCTTCGAGCGTACGCACTTGGGCCGCACGTGGCACTCTGTGCTCTTAATGTTATCGTGCCCCGCCACATATCGCAACAGCACGCCAGTGTCCAAGCGCATCCAGAATGCGATCCGGACGCAGATCGAATCGGCACAGTTGAAGCGAGGCGACTCGGTCGCCTCGGAGCGCAAACTGGCAAAGAGGCGCAAAGTAAGCTTGATGACCGCTCCGCACGCCCTGGCCGGGCTGGAGCGCGAAGGCGTGGTCGAACAGCGGGCACGTTTGTCGCCAACGTAAAAAATCCACTTCAATAAGTTAATGAGCTGTACCGAACATAGGTCGTGCCGGGGCCCCTCCCAGGGGGATGGCGGAGATCAGACTAACTCTGGATATCCTTCCTACGCCCGTTCCTCTTGACGCCGTTTTCTCAGACTCTGCTGGATTGGGCTGACGTTGCGCGAGGAAACAGATTGGGCGCCTTTAGGCGACGGCAGAATTCTTCAAAATTCAGATGCGGTCCTTGCCAGCGAAGATCGTCGACGGTTGCAAAGACGGGTGCGTCCAGGCGCAGGGTCGCCAGGGTTCGATAGAGCAGCGCATCGTCCCACGCAGTGAACAGCGACTCGGCAAGGGCGCGGGCCCTGCGGATGGACGGATGCCACTTCTGCCAGTCCTTCGGGATATTCTCCAGGTGCGGATAATGCGACAAGGTAAGAGCCGCCGCCTTGGCGCCCCATCCGGAGATGCCGGGGTATCCATCGGCACTGTCGCCGACAACGGCGAGATAGTCGGGGATGGACTGTGGCTGGATTCCGAACCTCTGGACTACGCCAGCCTCGTCGCGCAGAATCTGCCGGCGTCGATCGAGTTGAACCACCCGTGTGCCCATCACGCATTGCGCGAGATCTTTATCGGGCGTGCAGATGATGACTTGGTGCACTCGTTCGTCCTGCGCGGCTTTGGCCGCGGCGGAAGCGAGCGCGTCGTCCGCTTCGAACTCGACCATCGGCCACACCACGACGCCCAGGGCATCGAGCGCTTCTTCGAGGATAGGGAACTGTGAGAGCAACTCGGGAGCTACGCCTTCGCTGGTTTTGTATCCGGGATAGAGGTCGTTGCGAAACGACTCGACTACATGATCGGTGGCCACGCCGAGATGGGTGGCTCCCGCTTCGATCATCGAAAGGACTGAACTGACCACGCCGCGAACCGCGCCAATTTCCTGTCCGCCCATGTCGGCTGCGGAGGGTACGGCGAAAAAGTAGCGGAACAGTTCGTAGGTTCCGTCGATGAGGTGAACGTCCATGGAGCAGGCAGCGATAATATCGCCCGGATCTTTGAGCGCGGGCGTTCGAGCGCAGAGCCTTGCGCGCCGATCTTAGCAGAGGATGGTATACGTTCAAGCCTCCGATGAAATCAGATCACGCCGAATTCACAGTTCACGATCATGGCTTCGCCGACACTTCACTTCAGTCGCTTCAATATTTCACGATCGCCGCAAACGATTTTGGGTCGAGCGATGCGCCGCCTACTAGCGCACCGTCAATTTCCTCCTGCGCCATGAGGGCGGAGGCATTGTCCGGTTTCACCGAGCCGCCGTAGAGGATGCGAAGTTGCGCGGCAAATTCTTCTCCGAACACTTCGGTTGCTTCGCGGCGGATGACCGCATGAGCCTCGGCCGCCAGCTCCGGCGTGGCAGTTTTACCGGTGCCGATGGCCCATACCGGCTCGTAGGCCACGATTAATTTTGCGGCTTTCTTGGCGGAAATGGCATGGAAGGCGCGCACGCACTGGCGGCGCAAGACATCGTCGGTCATGCCGGCTTCGCGTTCTTCGAGGACTTCTCCTACGCAGCAGATCGCGGTGAGGCCGGATTCTAATGCGGTTTTGAGGCGCAGGTTTACCGTGTCGTCGGTCTCACCGAAATATTGGCGGCGTTCCGAGTGTCCGACGATGACGTGACTTACGCCCAGACTCAAGAGCATCGGAGCTGAGATTTCGCCAGTGTAGGCGCCATCGGCTTTCCAATGGACATTTTGCACGCCGACGGCGACGTTGCTGCCGCGGGCGATCGCGATGGCGGCATCCACATCGGTGTAAGGCGGGCATATGACAATCTCGTCGCGGTCATGGCTGGCCACGAGAGGCAGGAACTCCTGAAGATAGCTGCGCGTTTCGTCGGGCGTCTTGTACATCTTCCAGTTTCCGGCGATTACTTTCTTTCTCATGGGTGGGCCTTTTCGATGTGGAATGAAGACGTCGTGTTGCTCAGTTTTTCGGCGGCGCGCTCGAAGGCTCGCAGGGTCGCAATGTCAAAGAGGACGAATCGGCATTGCGTAATGTGCTTTGCAGCCGCGAGAGCCTCGACAGTGGAAGCAATCGCAATCGGTGCGGCTTCGTGGACTGGATATCCGTAGGCGCCCGTGGAAATCGCCGGGAAAGCCAGCGAGTGTAGTTCGTGTTCGTCGGCAACGCGGATCGACTCAGAGTGGCAACTCGCCAGAGTCTCGCTTTCGCGGTGATTGCCGTCGCGAAAAATTGGACCGACGGTGTGAATCACGTGCTTGGCTGCGAGTCGTCCGCCGGTAGTGATGACTGCGTTTCCGGCGGCGAGTCTACCGATCTTCCCGACGATTTCGCGGCAATCCGCAAGAATAGCCGGCCCCCCAGTTCGGTGAATGGTGCCGTCCACCCCACCTCCACCCAGTAGAGACGAGTTGGCGGCATTCACGATCGCGTCAGTCGCTTCTTCGGTGATGTCGGCCAAACCGCAGATTTCGATGGACTTTCCGCCATCGAGAACAAGTCGTATGGTGAAATTCTGCACGGCGGTTTTCGATGTCACAATCAGTTCGTCAGCCTTCGAGTCCAGGGGCGAGACACCGACACCACTCTTGTCACTTTTTGTCGGTCAGCGCTTCCACGCCCGGCAGCTTCTTGCCTTCGAGAAATTCCAGCGATGCGCCGCCGCCGGTGGAGATGTGAGTAATTTTGTCAGCGACATTCGCGGCGTGCACGGCCGCAACCGAATCGCCGCCGCCGACAATTGAAATTGCTCCCGCATTTTCGGCGACGGCATGGGCGATCTTGAACGTTCCTTTGGAGAATCCGGGAACTTCGAAGACTCCCATCGGTCCATTCCACACAATCGTCCGCGCGGTGGAGATTTCTTCCGAGAATAGCTCGATCGTCTTCGGGCCGATGTCGAGCGCCATCTTGTCGGCGGGAATCGGCTGGCCTTCGGCGATCTGATGAATCACGGCGTTCGCCTCCGGCTTGCTCGCAACGACGTGATCGACGGGCAACAGAAATTTCAGATTGCGCTTTTTTGCTTCGGCCAGCAGCTGCCCGGCCAGTTCAACCTTGTCGGTCTCGACCAGCGACTTGCCGATCTCTTGTCCCTGCGCTTTGAGGAACGTGTACGCCATGCCGCCACCGATGATCAGCGAATTCACTTTGTTCATCAGATGCTGGATCACGCCGATCTTGTCGCTGACTTTCGCACCGCCGAGGATCGCGACGAAGGGCTCCTCAGGATGCTCCAGAGCTTTGCCGAGATATTTCAGTTCCTTTTCCATGAGCAGACCGGCAGCGCACTGCTTCATGAAATGGGTGATACCTTCGGTCGAAGCGTGGGCGCGGTGAGCGGTACCGAATGCATCGTTCACGTAATACTCGGCCAGTTTGGAGAGCTGTTTGGCGAACTTCCCATCGTTGGCTTCTTCTTCAGCATGGAAGCGCAGGTTTTCGAGGAGGAGGGTTTGGCCCATTTCGAGTTGGGTCGCGACTTCTTCGGCTTCAGGGCCGACGCACTCGGGACAGAATCCGACATTTTCGCCGCGAGCCAGTTCCTTGTCGAGCAACATGCGCAGCCGCTCGGCGACCGGCTTGAGACTCATCTTTAGATTGGGTTTGCCTTTCGGGCGCCCGAGGTGCGAGGCCAAAATCAGGCGGGCGCCGTGGCGCAATGCGTATTCGATGGTGGGCAAAGTTTCCCGGATGCGGGTGTCGTCCATGACGCGGCCGTCATCGAGCGGCACGTTGAAGTCGACGCGCATGAAGATGCGGTTGCCGTTGAGGGGCAGATCGCGAATGGAAAGCTTGGACATGGCTGGAGTCCTCTAGGAGGCGTTTGTGTGGCGCGGTCGCTCCCGCCCGCGCCGTCTTTCCGGCTGCTGCATGCAGCGCGGGCAAGAGTACCCGCGCCACATACCAACTCTTACAGGCCCTTGCTTGCGATGTAGTTGATCAGGTCGCGCACGCGGCAGGAATATCCCCACTCGTTGTCGTACCAGGAGATCACCTTGACGCAGTTGCCGCCGACCACCATGGTGCAAGGCGAATCCACGATCGAAGAGAAGGAGTTGCCTTTGAAGTCCGACGACACCAGTTCCTGCTCTTCATAGCCGAGGTAGCCCTTCAGCGGCCCCGACTGGGTCGCTTTCTTCAGCGCCGCATTCACTTCTTCCTTGGTCGTCTTCTTCTCGACCCAAGCCACTAGATCGACCACCGAAACGTTCGGCGTAGGCACGCGCATGGAGAATCCATCAATCTTGCCGCCAAGCTCCGGAATCACCAGTTTCAGCGCCTTGGCCGCACCGGTCGTGGTTGGAATCATATTGAGCGCAGCCGCACGCGCGCGGCGCAGATCCTTGTGCGGGAAGTCGAGAATCACCTGGTCGTTGGTGTACGAGTGAATTGTCGTCATCGTCCCGCTGACAATCTTGAACTCGTCATTGATGACCTTGGCGATTGGCGCCAGGCAGTTCGTGGTGCAGGACGCGTTGGAAATAATGTTGTGTTTGCCGGCGTCATACTTGTCGTGGTTCACCCCTAGCACCACCGTCACGTCTTCATTCTTTGCCGGGGCCGAAATGATGACTTTCTTCACCGGGCCGCGCATATGTTTCTTGGCGTCGTTAGCGTCGGTGAAGCGGCCGGTGGATTCGATCACAACTTGCGCCCCGACGGATTCCCAGGGCAGGGCTGCCGGATCTTTCTCCTTGAACACTTTGATCGTCTTGCCGTCAACGGTGATGCTGTCGGAACCGGCGGAAACTTGATTCGGCAGGTTGCCCAGAACCGAGTCGTACTTGAGAAGATGTGCCAGAGTTTTGGGATCGGTGAGGTCATTGACTGCGACAAACTCGAGATTCGGATCCTTGAGTGAGGCCCGCAAAACATTGCGGCCGATGCGCCCGAATCCATTAATGCCAACTTTGATTGCCATATTTCCTCCGTCAGTTTTATGAAGGCGTAATCAGATTTTCTTGCCGGTTAAGTGGTAAACAAATGATGTTAGCAGGGAAAGGGAAGGGACGTAAACGAGTGTCTGACACTTTCAGGTGCCCGGGCGTTCCGATCACGGAATTGCGTGCGCGGGATCACTGAGGGTCCCGGCATCGCCGGCGTACTTGGAGGTCGGTCCTCGGTTCGGATCCGTCGCGTTGGCGGACCACTGAGTGCTATCTCCTTTGGGTCTAGTAACGTCCGAACTGAAAGTTGGTGCACTGGGTACACTAGGTTTGCACAACGATTAACTTCGGCAAAGGAATCCTAGGGCCTGGGAAGATTTCCGTCGCGGGACTGCCGTTGGAGAAAAGAACCGCTGACCATTTGCCAATGAAAATTTGACGAACGTGGGCGTCTACTCATCGGGATCTCTTTTCCTTAGCGCTCGCACGAGGTCTGGCAGGCGGGGCAGGATCGCGGAATATTTTAGCCAGGCTTTGTGATCGACGGCGGGAGCGCCGCTGACCAGTGCACCCGCTGGGATGTCGTGGGCGACTCCGCTTTGCGGGGTGACGATGGCGTTGTCGCCGACTTTGCAGTGGCCGACCACGCCGACTTGTCCGGTAAGAATGGCGCGCTTACCGATTTCAGTCGAGCCTGCCAGCCCGACTTGGGCGCAGAGCAGCGCATCTTCGCCTACGTGCGTCGCGTGGCCCACGTGTACAAGGTTGTCGACTTTTACTCCGCAGTCGAGTCGAGTCTCGCCGACGCTGGCTCGGTCGATGCAGGAGTTGGCCTGGATTTCGACGTCGTCTCCGATAATGACGGGAGCGGGCTGCGGGATTTTGTGCCAGCGGCCCTCGGCGGTTTTGGCGAAGCCGAAGCCGTCGGCGCCTATGACGACTCCGTTTTGCAGAAGCACGTTGTTGCCGAGGCGGCAGTTCTCGCGGACGGTGGCGTGGGCGTGGGCGAAGAAGTTGTCGCCGATTTTCGTTCCCCGGTAGATCACGACGTGCGCCAGCAGAACTGCGTTCGAGCCGATATCGACCTGCTCGCCGATCACGACATAAGGGCCGATGTGCGCGCCGGGTCCGATTTTCGCCGTGCGATCGACCACGGCCGTGGGATGGATTGCCGGAGCGTAGCGCGTGGGCGGATGGAAGAGTTCCAGGGCGTGGGCGAAGGTTAAATAGGGATCCTTGGCGCGCAGCATTGCTATTGCCGTGGGGATGGCGGGGAAATCTTCGGCGACGATTACGGCGGCGGCTCGGGTGGAGCGCGCGGCTGCGGCGTACTTGGGATTGGAGACGAAGGTCAGCTCGCCGGGTCCGGCTTGTTCGATGCCGTTGAGGCCGGTGATTTCAGTGTTGGGGGATCCGTTTTCGAGACGCAGGTTCAGGGCTGAGGCGATGGCGGAGAGTTTCATGGTTGTGGAATTGTGATGACGGGTAAATCGTACACCACAACAGCTTGCGTGCCCCGTGAGAGACCTAGATGCGTAGATACCACTCGCGACCAACGCTGTGCTATTGCACGACGAGCGTAAACCCGGTCGTGCTCACCGTCGAGCCGCTGACGGCGCTTACGGTTACGTTGTAGGTGCCAGTAGGCGTGCCGGGATTCGGTGGTGGGCCAGGGGGAGTACTACTCCCGCCCCCGCAACCAGGGAATGGAACAATCAGCGCGAGCAGGAGCACCAGCATCAATGCGTGGCCGCGCCGCTTGCGCTTGCCCCCGAACAAGAAGGAACCGAACAGTCCCAAGCCAATCATGAGTTGCGACAAAAGTCGCGACTGCCGATCTGCTGCGGTTGTGACGGCGGTGGTGCTTACGGAGATCGCAGCCGTGACGGTATTCGGTGTGCCATTGGCGGTGATTGACGAAGGTGAGAATGTGCAACTCGCCTCGGTGGGAAGGCCGGAGCACGAAAGAGAAATGGTTCCGTTGAAGTTGGTGGAATTGGAAACCGATACCGACGACTGCCCGGACACACCGGGGGACGAAATCACGACCGTCGACTGCGAAGAAGCGACCGAAGCGAAGAATCCTGGGGTGATGGTGAAAGTCTGGGATTGTGTGCTGCTGCTGGGGTTGAAGCTGGGATCTCCGCTGTAAGTGGCGGAGATGGTGTGCGTGCCAGTGTCGAAGGTGAAGACGCCATTGGGATTGGCCGTGTTGCCCTCGCTGTTGAGAGTGAAGAGATTGCCGCCCGGAATTGCGCCGAAGGTGTCAGTAAACGTCACGGTTCCAGTTGGGACGCCATATCCCGATACTCCCGCGATATCGGCGCGCAAATAAACGAAGCTGCCAAACGGGCCGCTGGTGAAGGGGATGGCCTGTCCGGTCTGGTTTGCAGTCAAAACGGAGACGGTGGTTGTGCTGGACTCTGCGTTCATCGTGATGGGGTTCGATGACGACCCGACACTCGGGGCAAATGTCTCGTCCCCGCTGTATTGCACGCTTATCCATTCAAGACCAGGGTAGATGGGGCCTGGCAGCACAATCGGTCCGACAAACGAACCTTGCGACAACGGGAATGTACCGGCGCTACGCTGACCGCCCACTACGTCTGTTGCCAGCACTGAAACGTATCCCGTCGGCGTGCCACTAGTGCCGGTGACGGCAATATCAAAGTTGGTGGACTGCCCGTGGGTGATCGTTATTGGGCTCATGCTCACAATGGTTGTCGTCGTTGGATTGAACGTCACCGTGTCCCATTGGTTTTGCAGATTGGCGACATTGACCGATCCGAGGCCGGTGGTCATGTCATAGCCGACTCCGGCCTGGTAGTCAGTGCCTACTTCGCCGGGGACCACGTTATTGCCGACCGTCACGTCATTGAAGACGCAGGTGCTAGCAGGAGGAGTCGAAGTGTTGGAACCGTCACACTGCGAGGGGTACGCGCTCTGCGTGGCGGCGAGCCTGTACAGAATGTAATTGGCCAAGCCTTGGCGTTGACCCGAGGCTCCTTGATCGATCAGGGCCATGATGCCCGCAAACGATGGCGCTGAAGCTGAGGTGCCGCTGATGAAGTAAACGAAAATCTCGCCTTGGCTGTTAGGCACGCAAGAGCCTTCCAGACAGAGCAGATAAGGGTCGTGTCCTGCAGCAGTCAAGGAAACGTCAGGGAGATCGCGCACTCCGTCGTCAGGAATGCTGCTGAGCCCGGACTGCCAGTAGGGCTTGGGAACTCCCGGTGTGGTGCCCACCCCGCTCTGAATGTTACCGGCGCTGGCCCCGCCGCTGCCGGACCAGAGTCCGTTGGTCAGGCTGCTTTCGTTCCAGACGTCTTCGGGGATATAGGAGATTGCGGTTTCGGAAATCGGGGGGGTCGAGGTCCAGTATTTGCTGGGGTCTCCGTTCTCATTGAACATGGTGCCGCCGACGGCCACGTTGAATGCAGTGGAGGCGAGATAGTTGACGGAAATCGGATTGGTTGCCGGTGGAAAGTTAGGGTCGTCGCATCCTTCGGCGCCGTCGTCTCCGGTGGAAACGAAATAGGTGATGCCCTGCGCGGCGGCCTGTTCGGCCATGGCGCTCGCACCGGCAAGCTGCGCGTCAGTCGCATACAGCTCGCAAGAGCTGAAGCTTTCCGTCATGATGTCGGCCAAATTGTTTTCGATGATGTAGTTCTCAGAGAGGTCGATGCCATCCGTGGTGTTCGTGGTCGCAGAGACTACTAGATTCACATTCGCACCGGGGGCTATCGCTCCGGACCAGGTCGAATCCAGGGTGGCCTCCGCCTCTTCGCCGCCACCCAAATCGCCCGGGTCCGGACCGTCTAGAACGATGTTGAAGTCGGGGGTGTTGAAATTGTTTCCCGATCCGATCGTCTGGTAGAAGTTCTCAACGTCCTGACCACCGTTGTACGGATCGCTGCGACCGACCACGGCGATGCTGGTCCCGTTGCCGTCGTTGTCAACGTTGTACAGCGGATTGATGTCATAAATCACCGCATAATCCTGTGGTGCCAGCGCGTTGATTGCAGGCTGGCCGTCTTCCGGCGGGAATGTCACCTGCGGCTTTTTCCTTCCCGGAACCAGTTTCGCGGGAATTGGTTCGCCGGTGAAGTGGATGGTTGGCTTTTTGATGAAGTTGTGCAGGGTCAGAACGCCAGCCACGGCCGGCGTCAGCGCGGTCGGAATCATGGGATCGGTGGCGTTGGCCCAGTGCTGTTCGCCTTTGACCAGATATTTGTGGATGGTGGTGTGGAAGGCTTCCTGGACCTGGCTTGCCGATCCGGAGAACTCAAGGACGGTGCGGCCTTTGGTCGATCCCACTTGGAATCCGTGGGACTGCAGCCACGATGAGATCGTCGCCATGTCGGAGTCGGTGGGGCCAAACTGCTGGCCGAATTGCTCGGGCGTGAGCCACTTGTGGTAACTCGGCGAATGCTTGTCCTGCTGGTCATCGAGCAGCTTGCGAAGCGCCGCTTCCTGCGCGAGGCTGCGCTTGAGCACCAACAACATTCGCGCCATGGGCAGAGTCGCCGGAGCCGTGCCCAGATCGAACTGCGGACGCGCCAGCGGATGTGTGTTTCCCTTCAGTACGGTGAGTTGCGCCTCGTCTATGGGCTGCGTGATGAGGCCAGGCTGCGTACTGGCTGTCGTGGCCGAGGTTTGTCCCGGCAAGGTAGCCGGCGCGAGCATCCACAAAAGCGCGGTGCCGAGAATCAGGGAGACCGGGAAACGGAGACGGGGAGACGCGGAAATCGGGGATGGAATCGGGGACGAAGACATTGGAATCGAAGACGCTGAAATCAAAGAGACATGGCTGGACGACAGCTGGATCGGCCGCATGGCACACCTGCCCTTTTTTGAGATAGACCGCTCCCTCAGAGACTGAAACGGATGGGAGGAAGGAAGGGAATCCGCCGTCTCTCCGCAGGTTTGCCGCCTGCTTGGACCCACAAAGTACATCAAGAGCCCAAGGATTTCAATGCATTTCGGGATGCTATGGGCTTCGATCGCGGTTTGAATGGCGGCGACCGAATGTCCTAGTGAGTGTGGGCGCCTCATTTGTAGGATGGCATACTAATCCGCATCGGTTATCAGCGAGGTGCTTCATGAAAATCCATAAAGCTGGTTTCTGGCTCGTATTGGTGATGGCGTCGGAGGCATTGGCGGCCGCGCAGAGCTACACCATCACCGATCTGGGCGTACTCAAGGGCGACAACGAATCGAGCGGGTTCTGGATCAACAACCTTGGAGATGTGGTGGGCTGCTCCGACACTGCAACTGCGGAAGGCTATCCCTGTACCGGTTTGGTTCCCGGTCAGCACGCTTTTCTGTGGACCAAGTCGGGTGGCATGAAGGATCTAGGAACGCTCTCCGGCGCGACGGTCAGCGGGGCCATCGGCATTAACGAAGCGGGCACGGTCGTGGGATATTCCAACGTCAAGGGCCAGCCAGCCACGAATTTTGTTGCTGTGAAGTGGTCTTCCACCGGAGCTATCACCAATCTGGGCACGCTTTCGGGAGGAGCTTCGAGCGCCGCGTTTGAAATTAACTCCTCGGGCGTGATCGCCGGCGATTCCTTTCTCAGCAGCGGTATTGTCGACGCCACCAGTTGGACAGACGACAAGATCAAAAAACTCGGCAGCTTGTCCGGCGCGATTTTTACCGCTGGGCTCGACATCAATGACAGCGGCTACATTGTCGGCGAATCCATCCTCAGCTACGGGCCGCCTTTCACTTCGCACGCTTTCCTCTGGACCGGAACGACGCTGAAAAATCTGGGCACGCTGCCGGGAGGCGTTACGAGCATGGCCAACGCCATCAACACCGCCGGGGAGATCGTCGGGCAATCCGACGGCACCGCGACCGCCGGACTGTGGCATGCCGTGAAATGGAACACTGCCCACGTGGTTGAAGATCTCGGTCTGCTGGCGGGAGGCGACTACAGCATTGCCTTCGCTATCAACGCTTCCGGCACAGTGGTCGGCTACGGCAACATTTTTACGAACGCAGCCCACGCCATGGTCTGGACTCCGTCGGGCGGCATGGAGGATCTGAACGCTCTTATCCCCGCCGATTCCGGCTGGGAGTTGATTAACGCCAACGCGATCAACAATGCCGGGCAGATTACCGGCTACGGTACGAAGAACGGCAAGAACCACGCGTTTCTACTGACGCCGGTGAACTGAGCGCAGGCGGTACAGCGTGAAAATCAGCCTCTGATTGGATTGATGCAGTCCGGCAAGCCCTGTCGAATCAGGCGTTTACTTGATGACAATCACTTGAGCCGTGGTGCATTGTCGCGGCCTGCGAGCCCTGCCATAACTGTCCTCGTCACGGGAGGAAAGTATGTGGCGAAGAATTCTGGCAGTGGTTCTGCTGCCGACGTTGACGGCGGCGCAATCGACGCAAAGCGGGACAGTTCCGGCGGTCCAGCCCCAAGAATCCAGAACAACGCCCGGGCATGCCCCGGTCGACCATCGACCTACGTATCATCAACCTGTGTATCAGCAGTACTCGCGCTACGATGCAGTCCGGCGTGGCCGGGATGAAGAAATAGCGATCCAAATCTCAGCCACTGGGCTGGTGACCACGCCGAAGTCTCCGGTTGCTGGCATTGTTCCGCTGAGCCTGGAATTGGAGCCGGGGGATGGAATCACTTTTGGTGCGGTCCACTATCCGAAGACGCAGAGAAGAAAGGTCAAGTTTCAATCTGAGCCAGTGCCGCTGGCGTGGTGGCCTGAGATGCGTTTTAAAATCCGCGCCGATCGAAATGCCACATTGGGCGCCCACGTTCTCAGAGGAAAAATCACTGTCCAGGTAATCCCATACGATCTCTCCGCGCCACGGCCGGTGCAGCAAATGGACATTCAGATTCCGGTCACGGTCGTGGAGCACGATGCGCGGGTGCGGAGGTAGGAATGGCCTGGCTCCGGGGTGCCGGTCGCGGTCATTGTTGTGTTGATCGTGCTGTCGCCGGTGCTGATCCCCTTGGTGCTGCCGATTTACTTGATCTGCGCCCTCGAAGGTAGTACAGAGTGCGACTAGAGAACTTGCTGAAAGGCTCAGCTTTATCGCAGAGCTTGAAACGCTGCCCCACTAAACTCGAGTTTTTTGGCAAAATCCAAAAAATCCCCGCGCTATTCATCAGAATCCGCGCTTTGTCTGCACTCCATTAGTTAATATTCTTCAACTCAGGAAGAGATGTTCATTCTTCGAACATCGGGACCTGGCGCTGATCCTCGGTTCCGCGGCGGCGGCGAGTTGCGCCGATTACGGCGAGGACGGTCAACGATTCGAGTGCGGTTCGGGGGACGAAAATGCGTTGCGTGTTCGAGCGCTGGTCGGGAGGGCTGACCAGAAATCCTTCGGGCATGGTCTGCGTCAGGTCGGCGGGCATTAATCCTTCGAGCACTTCGCTGTCTTTGAAGCGAAGCCGCACCCACAATCCCTCAGACCGCGGGCGTGAGGTGAACGTCTTTCTGGTCAGCGACTCGGAGTCGCCGAACTCGCGCACAAAATAAACGCCCTTGATCTCGCGCAGGTCGATCGCAATCACCGTGCCCGAAGTGTTCAGCAGCTCCAGCTTGCCCTCATGCACGAATTGGGCGGGCGCGACGTAGCCGGAGACTGAGTCGCGGTCCATCTTGCGAACGATGACTTTCTTGTGCGTTGAAGGCATGAAAAGGCAGTGGCCAACGATTAGTGATCAGCGGCCAGTGGCCAGTGGTTAGTCAAATCAAGATCCTTTGACGGGCCACCGTCTGCTGGCCACTGATTCTCGCACTTTTCTAAGGAAATCTGCCGGAATCCTCCTTGGCAGTAGCCAAAATGTAAACGTTGTGTTATTTTCTTTAACTTGCCGTAAAGATTCGACTTCGTCTAAGTTCTTTTAATCAAGTCACTTGCGCCTGGATGGCTGGGTCCGGCTGTGGGGTCAGGGTGGGCCCTGTGGAAATCCTGTGGGAATCTTGGTGCAAGCCGCCCCGGTCTTGAACTTGCGGTAGTGGGCCAAAGTCGCACCAAAGTTGCAGCAAAGGCGCTGGCAGCACGGATTTCGGCCCAATGACGGGCCACCTGAAAGCGAATGGCTGACTACATTTACACGATGGAACTCCGGCTCACGCCGGATCAGATCAAAGGCGTCGGCCTTATCCAAGACGTTACCCGCGCCGCGGGCGTGAACCTCTACCTCACTGGCGGAGCGATCCGCGACATCATCAGCGGATTCAGCATCCGCGATCTCGACTTCACCATCCAGGGCAATCCGCTCAAGCTGCAAAAAGATCTGGAAAAAGCCGGCGCCAAGATCACCGCGGTCGACGAGGACGCGCGCACGATTTTCATTTCGCTGCCGGGCAACGCGCGCGCCGAAATCAGCATGGCGCGCACCGAGGTCTACGAAAAGACAGGCAAGCCTCCAGTGGTCACGCCCGCGACTATCCACGAGGATCTGCGGCGCCGCGACTTCACGATCAATGCGATGGCGCTGTCGCTGAATGAAGGCTCGCGCGGGCTGCTGCTCGATCCGTTCAACGGCGTGGCCGACATTGAAGCCAAGCTGATCCGCATTCTGCATAATTATTCGTTTCTCGAAGATCCGTCGCGGCTGATTCGCGCCACGCGTTTTGCGGCCCGCTTCCACTGGCCGCTCGAAGAGCGCACGCAGGCCCGCTACGATGCCGCCAAGGAAGGCAAGTACATCAATCACATTCTCCGGACTTCGATCGGCCACGAGATCGCCGCGCTGGCGCATGAAGACGATCCTCTGCACGTGGTCAAGATGCTTGAGAAAGAGGGCTGGCTGGAAGTCCTGCACGAGCATTGGACAGCTGCCAAGGTTGATGCTAACGGCCTGACTGCGCTGATGAAGACGCGGCAGCAGATGGTGGATCTGGGCTACACGCCGGACGCGGGTCCGGCGGTCATGTATTTTCTAACGTCGCGGCTCTCCGACAAGGATGTGTCTGATCTGCAGCGGCTGATTCCACGCAAAGATTTAGTGGAAGCGTGGCGCGATATTGAAGACCACGCCAAAGAACTGGCCAAGCGGCTCATGGGCAAAGAAGCGGCTACGCCGTCGCGCACCTGGACGCTGCTTTCGTCGGCGCGGCCAGAGATGGTTTTGTTCTTGGCGGTGACCGCGAAACAACAGTCGGTCGAGCAGAAAATCAAGAACTACCTGACCAAGTGGCGGCAGGTGCAGCAGAAGCTCCCGCTGCCGGAAATGACGGAGTTGCTGATTACACCGCAACTGCCGATCTATCCGAAGCTGGCCCACGATGTATTCATGCTGCTGCTGGATGGCAAGTTGCGTTCGCGTACCGAGACGTTGAAATTTTTGAAACCGTTTGCGCCGCCTCCACCGCCTCCGCCTCCGCCGCCGCGTCGCGGACGCGCCGCCAAAGTCGCCGCTGACGCGGCCGCCGCAGCATCCGCGAGCAAGCCCGGTGCGGGCAAGCCTGGTCCGAAGGGGAAAAAAGGGAAGGCTGCCGTCGCTGCGCCAGCGCCGGTGGCTCCCGCCACGAAACCCGAAGCTGCGGCCAAGCCGAAGGCTCCCGAAAAGTCCAAGCCGGTTAAGCCCGTGCTGGCCGCGAAAGCTGCAAACAAGCCTGCGTCCAAGGCCGCCGCTAAGGCCAGGCCGGCAAAGAAAAAGGGCAAAAGAAAGTAATCACCGGCCACAGTCACTGTCGCGGGCTAGAGTGATTCGGGCGCCTGCTTCAGTTTCGGTTCCATCTGATACTCCGGAATGTTCCCCGCAGTTTTACATCTTCTCGCTTAGGACCCTCGCAGCCCATTCCAGACTCTAATCTCTGCATGATGAAACCGGAAGATCGTTCGCGCATGGAAGTGTTGTGTGCGGAAATCGCTGCGGAGAAAGATAACGAGAAGTTTACGGAGTTGATTCAGCAACTCATCGATCTGTTGGACCGCTCACGTCGGGCAGAGGTCGATCTGCGGGCTTCGGCTGGGTTGTTGCGGCGCTCGCCTGAGCGAGGGCCGGTGCCGGGCGAATGACGGTAATATCCGCGCAGGGCACAACCGGCTCGATGATGGTGGCTGTGTAACCCATCGGTTCCGGACGCAGAAACTCTTCCACCGCGGCAACAATGCTGGCACTGTCTGATTTGGCCACGACTTTTCGCACTCCGGCCTTGGCTGCCTCCACGTTAATCCGGGGAGACCAGTGCAAGGTATGCAGGATGATCGGAATTCCGGGCTGCGAATGGCGGATCGCCCGGGCCGCCCGCATGCCATCCATCACCGGCATCGCCAAGTCGAGAATGACGAGGCTGGGACTGGACTGTGTCGCTTTCAATAACGCCTCTTCGCCGTTTTCCGCTTCAATGATTTCCCAATGACCGGCTCTTTCCAGTGCTTGACCTAACGCCTGCCGCACCAGAGCATTGTCATCGGCAATCAGGATTCGAATCGCCATCCAGAGCCCGAGAACATTCCAGACAGGGGAGCGGCACGAGGATTTTTCCTCCGACTGAGTGATGTCCTGAGCGATTAACGCATGATTTCCCCGGGGCGGAACATACAGCGAAGTCCGTACCTTGCTTTCGTTTCTGTGAGTATGTGGCCGAAGCCGGAGCCACCGACGAAGGCGCTTATCTCCACCGGAATAGCAAAACCCGCGCCCCACTTGCATTGTGGGGTTATAATGTACGTGTATGCGTCGCCTGGTGGCCATGACGGCGTTCGCGCTTTTCCTGGCGGTGCCTCTGTGGGCACAGCGTGGTGGCGGAGGTCACGGCGGCGGTGGTCACGCCGGCTTCGGCGGCGGCCATGCGGGATTCAGCGGCGGTCATATCGGTGGGTTTGGCGGCCGCCCTGGTTTTAGCGGAGTCCACGCGTACAGCGGCATGCGCTCCGGCATCGCTTCCTCGCGCGGCTTCAATCGCGGTTTCTCCAATCGTACGGGGCGTGGTCCTTTCCTGCATAACGGATTCGGCGGCTCACGGTTTCGCGGCAATAGCTACGGCCTCCGCAACAACTGTTATGGCGGCTACGGCTGCTGGGGCTATGGCTACCCATGGTGGGGGGATTATTACCCATGGTGGTGGGATGACGATTCCGCCGACGACAGCGACTATTATCAGAATCTGGGCATCGCTAATCAGATGAATCAGGAGAGCCTCGAAGAGCAGCAGATGAGGCAGCAAGAAGAAGCGGACGGCGATCAGGATGCCTATATTCGTCCGCCCCGCAGAATTCCTTCGGCGGCTGGGGATGACAAGGCGGGAGAAGCCGTTCTGCCGCCAACAGTTCTAGTTTTCCGCGATCAGCACAAGGAAGAGATTCATAATTATGCGATCGTGGGCCAGACACTGTGGAACTTCTCTCCGCAGCGCACGGAAAGAATTTCTCTTGCGGATCTGGATCTGGCCGCGACCACGAAGGCGAACGAAGACCGCGGGGTCACCTTCCGCGTTCCGGGAGCCGGGGAAACCCCGGCTGTGCCGCCAGTCCACATGCAAGGACATCCCACCGCTCCTGCGGTTAATCAGAGTTAGCAGAGCAGACTGCGAGCGTCCAAGCTCGACCGTCCAGCCCGACCGTTTAGCCCTCAGTTCTTCCTTTCGCAGGCTTCCCTGACACATTCACCCTCATCGCATTTCTTTTTTGGCGTGGAACTTGTACATTGAAATCAAGCGTTTAGCCGACATTTTTAGGGAATACGGGGAATCTGCCGAAATACTGCCGCGGGCGGGAATATGCCTGCGCGGATGGTAAAATAAAAGAAACACAAAATATGCCTCTTAAAACACTGTTCTTAAATCCTCCTTCGTTTGAAAACTTTGACGGAGGCGCCGGCTCTCGTTGGCCCGCCACCCGCGAAATCGAAAGTTACTGGTACCCAGTATGGCTGGCTTATCCGGCCGGAATGCTGGAGGGCGCGCGCTTGCTGGATGCGCCGCCGCATCACGTTACCGGAGAAGAGACCATTCAGATCGCCAAGGACTATGAGTTTATGGTCCTGTTCACGTCGACGCCTGGATTTCCCGGCGACATCCGCCTGGCAAGCGCGATCAAAGACGCGAATCCCAAGATCAAGATTGCCTTTGTCGGGCCCCATGTGACCGTGCTGCCGGAGAAATCGTTGCGCGATTGTCCGGCGATTGACTTCGTGTGCCGCAAGGAATTTGATTTCTCGGTAGTGGACTACGCCAAAGGCAAACCGCTGGCGGAGATTCCGGGCGTGTCGTTTCTGAAAGACGGCAACATCGTGCACAATCCCGATGCGCCCCAGATTCAGGATCTCGACGCGCTGCCGCACGTTACCGAGATCTACAACCGTGATCTCGACGTTACCCGGTATAACGTTCCGTTTTTGCTGAATCCGTTCGTGTCGCTCTACACCACACGCGGCTGTCCGGCACAGTGCACCTTCTGCCTGTGGCCGCAGACCCTGAGCGGACATCCCTGGCGCAAACGCTCGGCCGACGACGTGGCTCGCGAAATGGCTCGCGCCAAAGAATTATTCCCCCACGTGAAGGAATTTTTCTTTGACGATGACACCTTCAATATTCAGAAGGCCCGGACCATCGAACTGTGCTCGAAGCTCAAGCCCCTGGGGTTGACGTGGTCGTGCACCTCACGCGTCACCACCGATTATGAGACGCTGAAGGCGATGAAAGAGGCGGGATGCCGATTGCTGATTGTGGGCTACGAATCGGGCGATCAGCAGATCCTCAAGAACATCAAGAAAGGCGCGACGATTGAGCGCGCTCGCCAGTTCACCAAGGACTGCCACAAACTGGGGCTGGTGATTCATGGCGACTTCATCATGGGCCTGCCCGGCGAAACCCACGAGACCATCAACAACACCATCGCCTTCGCCAAAGAACTTGATGTGGAGACGATCCAGGTTTCTGTGGCGCACGCTTATCCCGGCACTGAGCTTTACGATTACGCGGTGAAAAACGGATTCATGGTGGGCGACAATAAAATGGTCGACGAAGGCGGACATCAGCTGGCGCACATTCAATATCCAGGGCTGCCCGCCGACGATATTCTTTCCGCCGTGCACCGTTTCTATGACGAATATTATTTCCGTCCGAAGGCGGTGTTCCGCATTTTGAAGAAGGCGGCTTTCGACAGCAACGACCGCAAGCGCTTGTACAAAGAGGCGAAGACTTTTCTTAAGTTGCGGTCTGCCCGCAATAAGATGGTGAAGAAGCATCACGAGGCCGCGGCGGAGCCGGAACCGGCGAAGGCATAAACAACGACATCCTCAGGAATTTCTCTTCTAACCCACGGCAACCCCCCTGCAAGGTCAGGGCAGGCTGTGGGTTTTGTTCTTAGTCCTGCTTCATGGCTGGGCCTACTTCAACATCCGCTTGATGAGCGCGTCGCGATCCGCGGGCAGCAGAGGCATGCGAAAGTCTGCGTTGCCCTGCAGTTTCTCCAGGAAAAATAAGGCGTAGTCGCAGACGCGATAGCTATAGCGCTTATATTCCATGTATTCCTTGCCCCCGAAAACCGGGGCTGGACGGGTGTCGGAGAGCATCCGCCGCAGAGCCGGTTCCGCGCTCTTGCCGGCCTCGAGCATAGCCTTCGACGCATCCTCAAGGTAAAGGTGCGGCAGTCCCCAGGTGTTGAATGTTTTTGAATTCTGCAAGGCGTCGGTGAGGATTGCGGCTCGCTCTTCCGCTGGGATCGCCAGGTATTCTTCCTCGTGCAATTTTCTGAGGAGCAGCAACGGCAGGAGCGCATTGCCATTTTTCGTCTGGTTAATCAAAGACACGAGAGACTCGGCGGGGACGTCAGTTCTGTTCCTCAGTTCGCGATAGGCGAGCGAGTTGAACGGCTCCTTTTTGGCCGCGCTCTGCTCCGCCAGTTTGTTCAGCAGCGATGGGATGTCCATGTTCTTGTAGGTGAGGGCCGTCTGGGCCACCAGTTTCTGCAGGGAGTCCAGTTTGTCCTTTGCGGTCTGCTGAGCCGGCGAGAGGGAGGGGTACTTGTCTCTGCCGCTGCCGCCGCACGCCGTGAAGCCGATGCAAAGGAGCATCAGGGCGATTTGCGCGCTTCTTACTTTATTGACGCTTGGCTTGTTCAGGCTTGGTTGGCTCACGATTGGCTGATTCACGGTCGTTACCTCGCTGCGGTCGTTGTGTGCGGACCGGCTGCTTATAGATCCGTCAACGTCGGAAACTTCACTGCATTGGGGAGCACAGGCTGACCCGGATAACCAGGCCCCATGTTTTCCGTTCCAGACGTAGGAGCCCAACTGTTCCAACCGGAGACGGCGTTCTGAAATGTGGTGTCCAGATCCTTCCACGCCGGGGCGGCGATGAACTGCGAGATCGTGCCGCTGCTGTCGCTGGTGTAGCTCCAGAGATAGTATCCAAGGATATTGTTCTTGCAGGTGTCGGAATTGAAGCAGGTCGTCACATCCACCGCGTAGAAAAAGATGTTGTTGGGCCAGCCGCCAGGCTCGTCGTACAAAGTGGTAGCTACACCGTTGCTGCCCGGCGGATTGTAGACAGGGTCAAAAGTGTGGCCGTCGTTATCCAGCCCGTAATAGCCGTAAGCCCAGCCATCCAGCTGGTCGATGGTCCAACCATAGGCGATTGCCCGCGCTTCGTAGGCTGAAGTCGGATACAAGTAAGTCTTAGATTCAGAGTCGTAGACCGACACCATTTGAGTGATGACATCCTCGGGGCACTTGCAGGACTTGCCGCAGGTGCTTGGCGTGAAGGTGAAGGCCGAGCTTACTTGAAAGGCGTCGGGCTGCGGAGTGCCGGTGAAAGCCCAGCTGCCGCACTCCAGGGTGGGAGTGCATGCGGCCAGCAGGGCGACCGCTACAAGGGTCAGGATGGCGGCAACGGGTGAGAGCCGGAATTTGGTCTTCATAGGATTCCTCTCCAAGTCTCGTGGAATAGTGTTGGGGAAGTATGTTTCGTTACAGGTTTCTTTGGAAAAGAGACTGAGCAGCCGAACTTTGCTCGGCATGTCCGTGTCTGAGACTCAAACCCCCACAATTGTTTCCAAGTTCAGCTGAAAATGCGCATGAGGCCGGTGCCGGGCAGGTCGGGGGAAAGGAAATGCGCGTCGGTTCGGCCGGTGGCGCGGACTAGCGCTTCGGCAGCCAGGTATCCGCTGCGGACGGCGCTCTCCATGGTGGCAGGCCAGCCGGTGGCAGTCCAGTCGCCGGCGAGGAAGACGCGCGGCCAAGGCGTGATCGCTGACGGACGGTGAGCGTCGATTCCGGGGCGCGGGGAGTAAGTGGCGTTCACCTCTTTGATTACGGTTGACTTCACCAGATTCGCTGCGCGGGCGGCGGGGAAGAACTCGCGGACTTCGGCCAGGGCGAGATCGACAATCTCGGCGCGGGATTTTTCGATGAGCGATTTCGAGGAGCTGACGACGAGTTCGATGTAGCTTCCCTCCGGGGCTAAAGTCCCGGTCTTTTCTTCTGCGCTAACGCGGCCGCTAAGGGCCGCTCTTCCACGGTTCTGCAGACGCGATTTGTGGAACATCCATTGAATGGTGCGATCGAGGAGCACGGCGTGGTCGAGATCGGAGATTTGACGATCGAACCAGAGGTGGATGCCGGTGATGGGTGAGTTCTCGAAGTGTGAAATCTGTTCACGAAGGGGCGCGCTTTCAGGCGAGTTGGGCAGGATGGGGTCGAGCGCGTCGAAGGGCAGCGCGAGAATGAGGTAGTCAAAATCCCCACTTCGGCCAACACCGGGCAGAAGTGGGGCACCCATTGTATTGTCATCCGGCGCAGAACTGGAATCCGCCCCCTGATTGCGGAATTGCAAGCGAACTCCCGAGGAAGTTGCGGTGAATCCCAGGACGGGCTGGCGGAAATGCAGTGTGCCTCCGCGGGCGCGGATGTAGTCTCCGGCGGCGTTGTAAAGATCGGTGAGCGGGACGGTTGGGACTCCCATGTGGCGCGCGCAGGGAGATTTCATGGATTCGCGGACGACTTGCGCGGCGGCGGAAATCGAGATGCGGTCGAGTTCTTCGCTGAGCGCGCTGATGAGGATGGGGTGCCAGAAACGGGCAACGGCGCTCTTCGTTTGGCCGTGCTGATCGAGCCAGTGCTGGAAAGATTCGCCGGTGTCGCGCTGCTCGGTGAGCGTGAGTGGGACAAAGGCACGGGCGATTGCCAGCTTGTCAGCGGCATTGAGAAACGGGAAATTGAAGAAAGAGAGCGCGGTGTGCAGCGGCGCCGGGAGCGGAGAAGATTTCATGGTCGAGATGCGGCCGCCGGGCTCGATAAAGTTCATCTGATCGTACCAGCGGATCTGATCGGCGACGCCGATGCGCTGGTAAAACTCGACTAGGTTGGTGCAGACGCGAAACAGGACGTGCTGGCAGTTGTCGACGACTTCGCCGGTGCCGGGATGTTCATAGGAAGAAGCGCGTCCGCCGAGGAAAGGACGCTTCTCGAAGAGGCTGACGCGAAATCCGGCATCGGCGAGGGTGCAGGCGGCGGCGAGTCCGGCGAGTCCGCCTCCGGCGACGGCGACTGTAGGTTGGGTAGTGGTGGTCATCAAACGGAGGTCCCCACGTCTCGCGCAAAAAGCGCGCGGGAAATGGGGCACCCAGCACTTGCCAGCTCAATCTGCCGGCGAGATGGGGCAAAGAAAAAGCGGGTTCCTCCACTGCGCTTGCTGCCTTGCGCTTCGGTCGGAATGACAGAGTTTGGCAAGGGAATCAGACTCGGTTGCACTGATCGAACTCCGTCACAGAATGCGCCTGAAGAAGCCTTTCGCCAGGATGCGGAGTTTTTCCCATGTGCTCAAGGCGATTTTGGCGCTGAAGACGTCATACTGTTTTTCCGCGATTCTCTCGAGCAGGCGGCGATAGATGGTGACCAGCACCCAGAGCGCGGGCTGGCTGTCTTCGGAGATGTATGGAATCAGCGCGTCGCCGGCAGCGTAGAATTCGCGGGCGCGATCGGCTTCAAGCGCGAGCAACGGACAGAAGCGCGCCGGGTCGGGCGCGCCGAGCAGATCGGAGGCCGAGAGATTAAACTTGGCGAGATCTTCTTCTGGAAGATAAACGCGGCCCATGCCCGCATCTTCTTTCACGTCGCGAATGATGTTGGTGAGTTGGAAGGCGAGGCCGCATTGCTCGGCCAAGGGTTCGGCTTCGGGGTCGCGGTATCCGAAAACGTGGATGCAGACCAGGCCGACGACAGACGCGACCCGATAGCAGTAGAGGCGGAGGTCTTCGAAGGTTTTGTATTGAACGGCGAGGCCGCGAGTGGATGCGGTTTGCGCCTGGTCTTCTTCGATGTTCATTTCGGTAACGTCCATGGCGGTGCCGAGAGCGAGTTCGTCGAGCAATCCGGCGGGAATGCTGTGGCGGCGTTGCGAGTCCGTAAGAGCCAGCAGAATGGGATCGTCGGTGGGCTGGCCCTGCTGGGCGCGATGAAAAGAGTCCAGCCAGATGTCCAGCTTTTGACGGCGTTCTGCAAGGCTGAGAGTTGCGTCGTCGGCGATGTCATCACAGCGTCGCATGAAGGCGTAAACGGCGCAGAGGGATTCGCGCTTGCGGCGCGGAAGAACGAGGAACGCGTAGTAAAAATTCCTGGCGGCTGTGCGGGTGATGCCTCGGCAGACGGAATACGCCATGACCAGTTGCGGGGGAGCTGGGCTCCAGGGAGCTATGGCAGGTTGAGTTCCCACGCTCACCTTGATCCTCCGAAAAATTTGCCGATGGCGGCGCGTGCGACCAGAGCGAGCTTGCGCAGTTTCGAGATCGCAGGGCGACTTCCGAGGACGGCGTAATTCTGTTTTTCGATCGCGTGCAGGATTTCCTGGCCGCCGCGGGTGAAGAGTTCCAGATCGATGGCCAGCTCGCGGTTGACTTTGCCGACCAGCGGCAATCCCTGACGAAACCACTCGTGGGCGCGGTCGACTTCGAACTTCATCATGGCGCGGAAGCCGGGTGTGTTGCGATTCTGGGCGATGTCTTCTTCGGTGACGCTGAAGCGGCGCAGACTTTCGAGTGGAAGATAGATGCGGCCCTTGGCGTAGTCGGCGGTGACGTCTTGCCAGAAATTGGCGAGTTGCAGTGCGGTGCAGGTGAAATCAGAAAGTTGCTGACGTTCAGGATCGCGATATCCGCAGAGGTAGAGGACGAGATGACCTACAGGATTGGCGGAGTAATGGCAGTAGGCGAGGACATCGTCGAAAGTTTCAAAGCGGGTGACGGTTTGATCCTGGCGGAACGCGATGAGCAGGTCGGAGAATTCGTGCTTCGGAATGTCGAATTCGCGCACCGTTTCAGCGAGCGCGACGAAGACCGGATGCCTGGAAGCGCCTTCGTAACAAGCGGCGAGTTCTTGCTGCCACTGATCGAGAAGTGCGAGCGAAGCGGAGGCGTCGCCGACTTCGTCGCCGAGATCGTCGGAGATGCGGCAATAAGCGTAGACGTTGAAAAAGTGCTGACGCAGCCGGCGCGGCAGGAACCAGGTCGCAACCGAGAAATTCTCGTAGTGTGTGCGGGCGAGTTTAGCGCAATATTCGCGGGCTTCGGCGAGCGACGGCGCCGCGCTGGGAATGGCGTAGGAGGCCGGAAGGCGGCTCCAGCCTGTGGCGGCTGACGTCGGGAGCGGCGGGATTTGGGTCGCGGTCTGGGTCATGCTAAAAGGCATTGTTGATCGCAGTTTTATTGATTGTTGATTAAAACCAAGACCGCTTCCACGATGAGATTTTCCATCAACCATCAAAAATCAGCAATCAACAAGTGGACTCAGTGGCCCGGGATGATGGCGGTTTTGATGTCGCCGCCGCGGTTCAGCATGTGACGCAGAACTTGCTGCAGGCGCGACAGAGGCGCCTCTCCGGTGATGTAGTCGGTGGGGCGAATCTTTTTGGCCGCGATCAATCCGAAGGCCCGGCGCACGGTTTCGGGCGTGTGGTGGAACGTGGCTTTCAGCGTCATCTCGGAATAGTGCAAGCGACTGGTGTCGAGCTGCACTTTGGTCCCACTCGCACATCCGCCGAAAAAGTTCACGGTGCCCCCTTTGCGCACCATGTCAACGGCCCACTCCCAGGCTTCGGGCTTGCCCACAGCTTCGACGACCACATCGCAACCGCGCTTCTGCGGAGAAAGCGCGCGGACCGCTTCCACCACATTGGTCACTTTGGTGATCTGAACGATTTCGTGCGCGCCCATTTGCTTGGCGGCTCCCACCTGCTCATCGCGCTTGACGACGGAGATCACGTTGCAGCCGATGGCGCGGGCGACTTGCACGAACATGAGGCCGATGGGCCCGCCGCCCAAAATGGCGACCGTGTCTCCAATCTCGACTTTAGTCTCATGCAGGCCACGCAGCACACACGCCAGAGGTTCGGTCATGGCGGCGTCTTCGTAACTGACATTGGCCGGAATGACCAGCATGTTGGCTTCAACAATGCGTCGCGGCACGCGAATGTACTCGGCGTAGGCTCCGTTGTTGAAGAGCAGATCTTCGCAGAGATTTTCCTGGTGCTTGGAGCAGTAGAAGCACATCTGGCAAGGAGCGGAATTGAGAGCGACGACGCGCATGCCCTTCTTGAATCCGTTGACGCCAGCGCCTACTTCTTCGATGACCCCTGCCAGTTCGTGACCGAACAGGGCGGGAGGAACGATCATGCGGGCGTGGTAGCCCCGTTGGTACACTTTGAGGTCGGTGCCGCAAGTTAGGGCGACCTGGACCTTAACCAAAACCTCGCCTTCCCCGACGCGAGGGATGGGGACTCTTTCAATCTTCAAATCTTCTTTGCCGTACAGGACGGCAGCGGTCATTTTTCCATTCACTGCGAGTTTCCTTCCGCTTTCTACGACCACAGGGGCCCAAGCCCCAAATCTTGAAAATCCCTTAACGCGGCCCCTTCGACGCGCTTCGCTTGCTCAGGACAGTGCTCTAAAGGGCCGCTTTTCCATAATGTCTAAGCTTTCCATGTTGCGCCGGGCTGAATCATGATCTTCATCGAAGACGGCTGCGGATGGGCGGCCAAGTCAAGCGCTTTGGCGCTCTCTGTGAGCGGGAATCGATGGCTGATCAGCCGTTCCAGATCCATCTCATGATTCATGACAAAGCGGACCGACACTTCCTGCAGGTCGACGGAGGCGCTGTAGGAGCCAACCAGCGTTTTTTCGTCGACGCAAATGGCTGCAGGATCGATCACGGCCTCCCCGTGCTGAGTCTGCGCAAAAAGCAACACGCGGCCACCGGGACGGGCCGCATCCATCGCGGTGCGAATCAAAGCATTGCCGCCGACCGCGAGAATCACCGCGTCGGCGCCGCGTCCCCCAGTCAATTTACGGACGCGGTCTACCACGTTCGCCTGCGAAGCATTAATTGTAGTCTCTAATCCGAAGCTTGACCCTATTTTAAGCCTCTCGGCATACAAATCGGAAGTAATTAAGCTGGCCCCCGCCTGGCGTGCCAGGACACTCAGAATAATGCCGATGGGACCTTGGCCGATGGTAAGAACAGTCTCACCTCGGCGCAGACGCAGAGACTCAACCCCTTTCATGCAGGTGTTGACGGGTTCAACGAAACAGGCCTGCTCGAAGGAGATGGAGTCTGGAATGCGCACGGTACCGTGCTCGACGATCCAATCCATCACGCGGACATATTCGGCAAAACCGCCGCCGGCGGGCTCGAATCCGGCGGTACAACCGACTTTCTTGTAGGTCAAGCACTGGGCGAAGGTCTTGTTCTGGCAATAGAAGCAATCCCGGCATGGGATGTGGTGAAAGACCACGACGCGGTCGCCGGGCTGGTAGTTACGAACATTGGCCCCGACGGCGGCGACCGTGCCGGAGGTTTCGTGTCCGAAGATGCGAGGGGCCGAGTGCGACCCGCTAGAGATTTTCTTGAGGTCGGTGCCGCAAACGCCGCAGGAGTGTACGCGAATGAGCATTTCTCCGGGGCCGATATCGGGCACGGGGACGGTTTCCAGGCGGACGTCGTTCATGCCGCGATAAACGGCCGCCTGCATGTTGGAAGGGATCACGTACGGGGCGGTTTCGACCGGCGACGGTCGAGCTATAGCCATGTATCCATTTTAGATGATCGGGCACGGATTCGCTTCAAGAGGGTTTGCTGCCAGTGGTGGGGTCGAGGAATGCCGCTACGTTTTCGTTTCGCTCACGATTTCGGAGAAGTCGGCGATGGTGGAAAATTCGTGGAGTAGAGTCTGCAGCAGAGCCAGCCGGTTCGCGCGCACCTTTTGATCTTCGACCATGACCATGACTTTGTCGAAGAATTCGTCGACGGGCTCGCGGGCTCCTGAAAGCAGCAAGAGCGCGTCAAAATACTCCTTCTTGCTGCGGTGGACTTCTATTCTCGGTCCAGTCCGCTCCATGTACGCCCGCAGATTCTTCCCTTCGTGGGCGTCTTCCCTAAGATATTCGAACTGCCCTGCAGGCTGGATTTTCTTCTCTGCCGCCTGTTTCAGAATGTTGCGTATGCGCTTGCACGCGGCGCCGATAGCCTGGAACTCGGGCATGTGCAGAACTTGCCTCACGGCTTCGGCGCGCTGCAGGGCATCGACAACATCTTCTGCATCGGCGCCGAGCACGGCCTTGACCACGTCATAGGAGTAACCACGCACGTCCCGCAGGTAAAACTCAAGACGCTCGCGGAAGAATGCTTGAACGGACTCCGAGAACTGAGGATCAGGAACGAACTTGTCCTCCGCATCCGATCCGCGGTATCCGGCCCAGGCGTCGCGCATCATGTGGCTGAGATGCAGCGGCAGCTTCTTTTCCGCGATAACTTTCACAATGCCATTGGCCTGCCGGCGCAGGGCGAAAGGATCCTTCGATCCGCTCGGCACCAAGCCCAGAGCGAACATGCCGGCGATGGTGTCGGCCTTGTCGCCGATAGAGAGCACGGCGCCTTCCAGGGAACGCGGCACGTCGTCATCGGTCGATTCGGGCTTGTAGTGATCGTAAATCGCGTCGGCGATGGCCAGGCGAGTCGCTTCGGGCAAGCTGGGATCGAGTTGCTGGGCACGCGCATAGAGGCCGCCCACGATGCCTTGCAGTTCGGTGAATTCTTTCACCAGTTCCGTGGTCAGGTCGGTTTTTGCCAGACACGCAGCTTTGTGGATCACTCCCGGACGCACCGCGATGTCGTGTTGCTTGAGAATTTCGCTCAGCCAACTGCATAACCGCTGGACGCGCTGAGTCTTTTCGTAATAGCTGCCGAGATCTTTCTGGAAAGTCACGTGGCGCAGGAGTTCGAGACGCTCCAGCAGCGACTTTTTCTGATCGGTCTGCCAGAAAAAGCGGGCGTCGTTGAAGCGGGCGCGCAGCACACGCTCATTGCCATGACGAATCAGGCCTCGGGGATCGCTGTCGGTATTGAGGACAGCAAGAAAATTAGGCACGAGTTTGCCGGTGGAATCTTCGACCGCGAAGTATTTCTGGTGATCGCGCATGACCGTTACCAAAACTTCTTCCGGCAGCGCCAAAAATTGCGGATCGAACGAGCCCAGGATGACGGAAGGAAACTCGGTGAGGTTCACAACCGTATCGAGCAGCGGCTGATCTTCGCGCCAGCGGGCCCCGGGGATGGTGCGCGTGGCAGCGTCGAGTGCTTTGCGAATCTGCTGTTCGCGATCGGCACGGCCGAGAACCTTGGCGGCTCGCATAGATTCGAAGTAGGCAGATCCGGCGCGGGAAATGGTTACCTCCCCGCTGCTCAGAATGCGATGGCCACGCGAAATATTTCGCGCCTGGATGCCGTCGAACTCCAGGGGAATCGAATCGCTGTCGAGCATTGCAACCAGCCATCGAACCGGCCGCACGAAACGTTCGTTGGGCTTGCGCCAGTACATGTTTTTCGGCCAGTAGATGGTGGCGAGTTCCTTGGGCAGAGAATCGGCCAGAATTTCAGCAGCTCTGCGGCCCTTTTTTGTGATCTTGGCGGCGATGTATTCGCCTTTGGCCGTTGCGATCTTTTCGAGTTGCGCAACCTCAACCCCAGCCTTTCTGGCGAAAGCGTGGGCCGCGGGCGTGGGCTTACCATCTTTATAGGCTATGTTGACCGAAGGTCCGGTGAGTTGCTCGACTACATCCGATTGAGCGGCCGCGATTCCAGATGCAAGAATAGCCAGGCGGCGGGGCGTATCGAAGCAGACGATTTCCCCGCCAGCCAGCCGCTCGCGCGTGAGCAAGGCTCCGACGCGTTCGCGCAACTCGACCGACGCGGCGTCGATCATGCGCGCGGGGATCTCTTCGCAACCGATCTCTAATAGAAAGTCTGGCATGTTCTAGCCTACCGGCGATAACGATTCACTCTTGGGCTTCGATTGTTTCTTGTGCGCAGGTTCAGGCTCGTCAGGTTTTTCGGATGATGGAGCCTCGGCTTTCTGCTGATTCACCCAGGCCTTCGCGATGCCCACGGCCAAGGCGCGAACGCGGGCAATCACGCCGACGCGCTCGGTTACGGAGATCGCGCCGCGGGCGTCGAGAATGTTGAACAGATGGGAACACTTCAGGCAAAGGTCATAGGCGGCCAAAATGGGACCGCGCAGCAAGCTCGCCATCGCCTTTTCATCCCCGCCAGCGAACGCCACAGACTCCGACACAACACCGGTGTGAGCCTTTAGCGCCGCTAGGTTGACGTCAATGCTCTGTAGCAGACTCTTGCATTCCATCTCATACAGCTCGAAATGCTTCCAGGCCTTCTCAACATCGGCCATCTCGAAGTTGTAGACGGAAAATTGCAGTTCGTCGGCAAGGCGGACGTCTCCGTATTTGACGACAGCTCCAGTTTCGGGATCGCGCGCCCAGACAATGTCGTAAATCGAATCCACATCCTGCAAAAACGCCGCGATGCGCTCAAGGCCATATGTCAGCTCAGCGGAAATGGGAAACAGATCCACGCCGCCACATTGCTGAAAATACGTGAACTGCGTGATCTCCAGGCCATCGAGCATGACCTGCCAGCCCACGCCCCAGGCGCTCAGCGTGGGAGCTTCCCAATTGTCTTCTTCGAACTTGATGTCGTGCTGGCGCAGGTCAATGCCGATCGCTCCGAGCGATTCGAGATACAGTTCCTGCACATTCTCCGGCGGAGGTTTGAGGATGACCTGCAATTGCATGTGTTTGAACAGGCGATTCGGATTCTCGCCATAGCGGCCGTCCGCCGGACGCCGCGACGGCTGGACGTAGGCGACCTTATATGGCTGCGGCCCGAGTACGCGCAGAAACGTCTCCGGCGCCATGGTGCCGGCGCCGACTTCTACGTCGTAAGGCTGCTGCAAGACGCATCCGCGCTCGGCCCAAAACGTCTGCAGGCGCAGGATGAGTTCCTGGAACGTGAGCGGGTTGGATGAAGACGCAGTCATGGATCAAGCGCTTGGCTTTGCCTAAACAGATGTCTGCAAAGCGAACGGTGCCGAGAGTTAACAGCCAAGAATCAAATTTCTACGGTGGTGCGAACCCCGAGCGTTAATCCAACGATTGTAATGGATGGAGACGGGAACCGTCAGCCTTCCGAATTGCTGATTTTGTCGAGCATTCCCGCCGTGACGAGCTTTTTCTCCAGGTGCCGCTGCAGGATCTGAATCAGGAACTTGCGCAGGTCGGCGGCTTGCGCCTTTGGCCACGGCATCGCCGCGAAACTCTCGATCGGCGCGCGGAACATTTGCACGGCCAGAGCGCGCGAGCCAGTGGAAATCTCGGACGAAGCCAGGCGCTTGTCGTGGGCGCACATCAGGCCGTCGGCGAGCCCGTGAAAATAAGCGCGGCTGCCGTTGAGGCTGCGGCCACAGACGACGCACTCGGTCAATTCCGGCAAAAAGCCGACCAGCCGCGTCAGCCACAGTTCGAAGTAAGTGACTGGCATCCAGATTTCAGGTCCGGTCAGAACGCGGAGCACAGAAAGCGCTAGCCGGAAGATGGCGTCGTTGGCTTCGTGGTCGGGGAGCAATTCGTCGAGCAGTTCGGCAATGTGGCCGAGAGCCACGGCGCGCGCATAACTCACCTCCGAGGCAAGCGGCGATTCGAGCACTTCGCAGGCATCGAGGCGGGCAAGTTCCTGCCGCTCGCGCACGTCATAGAACGCGCGCACATAAGTCAGAGGCTCGAGCGCTCCGCCGAAGCGCCGCTTCGACTTCTTCGCCGAGCGCGCCACGCCCCGAACTTTGCCTTCGATGCGCGTGAAAAGTGTGACCAGCAAATCGGCCTCACGCAAAGGATAAGTGCGCAGCACCAGCGCTTCCGATTCTCTCAGGGACATAGGAGGGAACTGGAAACTGATTCTAGTGGAACCGCCTTGCGGCCGTCAGCTATCAGGAAAGAAGCAGAGCGCGCTGCGGGTGTAACTCCGATTACGGTACTGGGTCAAAACTGACCCAGTACCCCGATTACTGTCATTTTGACAGTGGGTTTCATCGCTGTTACGATCAGTTGCTTGCGAGCGATCCTGCCTCGACCGTCCCCGTCGTCTAGCCCGGCCTAGGACATCGCCCTTTCACGGCGGTAACACGGGTTCAAATCCCGTCGGGGACGCCAACCTTCTCAACCACTTGCAAATCCCCTCCAGAATTTTGTAGGTCCGTTACGGTCCGATAAGCCTCGGTGCTTGGTTTTGCTTCGTTCTTGTCGAGCAACAAACTCACAACTCGGCTCTGCGCGTCTCGCTTGGTTTGCGTGATTGCTTGCGCGTAGACGTTCAGCGTGACCGAGATGTTTGCGTGTCGCATTAACTCTTGCACAACCTTCACGTCTTCGCCGTTCCCCTTCAGGAGCGTCGCGTACGTATGCCGGAACGTATGCCAACCGAAGTGGCCGACGATTCCGACGTCTTTCGCCGCCGCTTCCAGGTGCGCTTTGTAGAGCGAACCCGGCCAGTACGGTAGTTTCCCGCTGCTGTGTGGGCTGGCAAATACCCAGTCCTCATCAGTTGGGTAGGGGCTTTGCAGCCGCCAGTCCCACAGTACCTTCGCCAGACGCAAATCGAGTGGAACCGGCTTGCGAGAGCCTTCGGTCTTGCAGTCACCCACGTGTTGCATGACGATCGAGCGAATGACATGGATCTCCATCTTCTGAAAATCAATGTCCTTCCACTTGAGGCCTAGTAACTCCCCGACGCGAAGGCCCGTGAACACAGCGAGGAACACCATCGTGCGCGTAGGTTCCTTCAGGATGCGAAGCAGTGCCGCAATCTGCTCGATGGAAAGCACAATGGGCATCCTGGTGCGCTTGGCGCTTTGACGCACCATGCGTATGGGATTCACATCAAGCCGTTCCCATCTGACAGCGTGATTGAAAACCGCGCTCATGATGTTTCGAGCCTTCGCTTTGCTTCCGTTTGCATACTGCAGCGAACGGAGCCACTGCTCCACGGCGACTGCCTTAACGTCGGTGACGCGATAGCTCCCCCAGCGAGGCAATATCCACTTGTTGAAGTAGCCTTCGTAGGTGACCTGCGTTTTCCGAGTTTTGCTGCAATTCGGGCCCAGCTCTTTTTCCCGATAATGTTCGATCAGTGTCTGAACGCTGATCGGGGTCAAGCTGGTGCGCGGATTCTCAGCCTCGATGTCTGCCCGAAGTGCGGCGACGGCCTTCTGCGCCGATGCCTCGTTCGGATATTGTTCGACCGAACCAACGATCAGACAGCGTCGCTTGCGAGAGCCGTCTGCCTGGAGTTCGTACCACCGATACTCCCATGCGTTCCGGCCGCGGGCACGCTTCACGATCTGAAGGCTGCCTTGCTGAAATCTCGTCCGTCTCATCACGGTCCTCCGTGGTTAGGGACGGTACGGATAGCTGCCTAACTTTAACCTCAAGTCGACCCACGCGTCGAGATCGGATGTACGAAAGCGCCACAATTTTCCGATTCGCATCGCGCGGATCTCGCCCTTGCGAGCGAGACGCTGAAGTGTTTTCGGATGAATTTGCAGCAGTTCTGCCGCTTGATGTGAATCAAGGAATCGTTCGAAATCAGGGAACGGCCGGCTGACAGGCGTTGCTTCGTGCATTGCCGCTTTCCGAGATCATTGCGATCTCAGTGGCTAACGGCTCGTACGCGTGCAGCAACACGTAGGCCGCTCTGTCTCCTGCCGTCATTAGAAGATGATCTGCGGGAGAGTTCCACTCACCGAAGTTCCACGCTTCCCCGTCGGGAGGCGGGGGAACCTCGAAGCGACTGACGACCCGGTCGCCGGCGTCCAGGACCAGCCCTCCATAACCAGACTCCTCATCCTTATCGAGATGATGGCCCACGACGATCGTGACGCCGGAAGAGGTGGTGGCCATCATAATGTCGTCAAGATCAGACGCTACCGGATGCTGCGCAATCAATTTGCCGTCGTCATCGAAGTGGTAGATGAACGTCCTCGGCTCCGGCGACCTGCCTAAGATGTTCACGCCGGCTGCGTAGGGCGCAATCGCTCTGGCAGTCGCCTTATCCGGGAGTTTGAAGGTCAAGCTCGATCCGTCCAGTGATAGACGCAAAGCGGCGTAGTTCAAATGGAAAAATGCTTGGCCGTCGGCTCCACAAGATATGATTTCCCCAATCGCGTCTCGAGGAATCGGCACCTCAGCGATTCCCTCTTGGGCGGAACTGACGCCGACGGCAAGAACGCCAAGGAAGAGGGCGGAGCTAAGAAGTCGAGACGGCATGGCGTTCCTCCATAACGAACGACAGCTATTTTACGCCGTTATCGGCGCAACAGGCTCTCGTGAATAGCATGGTGGAATCGGCTGGGACGGCTGTTCCGATTTGAGGATTTGGAAGGCGAGAATAGAGCTAGCTGACGCTTGCCAGAGTCCTTACGGCGACGTCGGTTTGATTGCGCAGTTTCTGGACTGATTCGTGAACGGACCTGCTGGCCGCGCCGGCGCCGCTCTTCTCTGCCGTCGCGGCAACGCTGCCGGCTTCTTCCGTTGCCGTACTGGCCATGTCGAGCAGCACGACCACAGCATCAGCATGGAGCTTCCAAAGAGACGACATTTTCTGGCTGCGCTTGAGTTCCTCAAGCTCGGTGCTGATGCGGGCGGAAGTAGAAACCAGGCGAATCAAGGTGCGAGCCACGTCGGCGCGCAGGCTTTTTTCTTCGAGGAACGCCGCGCTGTAAGCGTCCGCCTCGGGCGGCGTAAGCGTCAGGTTGAAGAAGCGCATCGGCACGACCTGGCGGTATTTCGGGTCGGCGACGCGCACGAACACGCGAATCGATTCCTCGACGCGGCGCAACTTACTTTCTTCGGCGGCAATCTGGTGGGCGGTAACGGTCGGTGGCTGAAAAACTGGCGGCGCGGCCGGAGCTTTCGCCGCAGCTGCCTTCGCGGCTTTGGGCGCCGCCGCTGCGCCGCCCGCATTTCGTGAAGCCTGCGCCGCCGGAGTCATCAGCGAGCGCCGGATCGGCGGACGCCGATCCAATTCCTTTTTTAGTTTCGACACGCGCCGGAATTTTTCCAGCGTGTTGCCGTAGTCGGCCTGCAGCATCTGCTTCTGCTCGATCGCCGCCACGTGCTCCACCGTGACTTCGACCCCATCCACCGTGCTCAGAATCGTTCCGCCCATTTCTTCGAGAGCCTGTCCAAAGGTCTTGATCTCGGTGAGCGCGTTGGCGAACAGTTCGTCAAACTTCTTGCCGAAAGCCGTGTTGTAGGCGGAAACCGTGGCCAGCACGCCAGGGTGGTAGAACGAAGAATCCAGCCACTGCTTCAACTCGCGCACCCGGCCGATGATGCCGGAATCGATCAGCGAATTGAAGTCGCGGAAGCGAGCGATTTCTTCGCGCAGAGGATCGAAGCGCCGCAGCAATTGCACGTGCTCTTCGGGCAGGGAAGGAACATCGGTGTCGGCGAGAATCTCGATCAACGCGATCTCGAACGGCGAAAGCGGAAGCGCGCCATCGAGTCCATAGCCACTCTGCTCCCATTGGCCGGGCACACGGGGATGGCGATAAAGAAAAGTTGCGATCAGATCGGTCTTGTCGCGGTTGACGTCACTCGCTTCGCGGCGCCGCACGAAATAACGCAGCAGAGCTTCTGCGACTTCGGAATCCGTGTCGGGGGTGAGCGCCCGCCTTACCATGGCCGGCGTAATGGCCATGTCGAGCATGTGCAGCCAGCGATACATCCGCGAGAGCGTTGCCGGCAGTTCGCGTTCGGTATGGCGCAACGCGTCCTCGTCCAGGCCGCTCGGAATCGGCACTTCGCCGCCGAGCGCGTCCTTCATGAGCTTCTGGTAAAAGCCCTGGACGGTCGCCAAAATGGCTAGTTCAAACCGAAGATCTTCGGCCAAAAAAGTGCCCTCGCACACTACGTTCGCTTAAAACTTTACTAATGTCTAAGTAGAGACGAAAGGTTACTTCTGGTGCAAGTTACCACCGGAGCGAGCCCGTTATGCGGGAATAATGCTGCGCGGAAGTCCATGGACTATTGCGCGTCGAGCCTCCGAGGGCGACTGTCAGAATACAACCGTTTTATTGCCGTAGACCAAAACCCGGTTTTCCACGTGCGAGCGCACGGCACGCGAGAGCACAACTTTTTCCAGATCGCGGCCCTTGCGGATGAGGTCGTCGACCGTGTCGCGATGGGAGACGCGAACCACGTCCTGTTCGATGATGGGGCCGTCGTCGAGCACTTCGGTGACGTAATGGCTGGTCGCGCCAATCAGTTTCACGCCGCGCTCGAAGGCCTGATGGTAGGGCCGCGCTCCGATGAACGCCGGCAGGAACGAGTGATGAATGTTGATAATCCGCTGCGGATAGCGATTGACGAAATCGTTCGACAGAATCTGCATGTAGCGCGCCAGCACCATGAAGTCCGGCTTGTGTTCCGCGATCAACGAGTGAATTCTGGCCTCGGCATCCTGCTTGTTGTCTTTCGCGACCTTCACGATGGCGTAGGGAATCTTGTAAAAGTCGGCGATCGCCTGATTATCCGCATGATTCGAGATGATCAGCGGAATCTCGCAGGCCAGTTCGCCGCTTTGATGACGGTAGAGCAGATCGACCAGGCAGTGGTCATATTTCGAAACCAGAATGATCATGCGCGGGCGATGCGACGAGAGGGCAAGCCGCCACTTCATGCTGAATCGTTCTGCCACGGGCGAGAAGTGTCTGCTGAAGTCAGCCAGGCTTTTGTCCGCAAGGTCGATATCGAAGTCTTTGGGATCGAATTCGACGCGCATGAGGAAGAGGCCAGATTCCTCATCAGCATGCTCGTCAGCATGAAGAATGTTGCCGCCGTGGCGATAGACAAAGTCGGCGATGGTGGCGACCTCGCCCTTGCGGTCAGGGCACGAGATGAGGAGGATGGCGGAGGATTTCATGATATTGAATCAGGTCACTCTGTTGCGAGTGCAATGAATGTCGTCGGCAGTCAAGGCTGGCACCCTCAGGCTTCTTCGGAGTACAGTCCTTGTTGTTATGTTTCCAAGGCATTTTCTGCCAAGCAGACCTGCGTTAGTCGCTGGCATCGCATTCGTGCTGATGTCACCGTGTTTCGCAGGCATTGAGACGGTAGAGATTGGCAATGTGCAATTCGCTGAGATTCTCGGTGGCATTGTCATAGACCCAGCCGGGTCACCCCTCGCGGACGTTCAGGTTATCGAAGTCGCACCGGACTGGCGAACCATAATCCGCATTACCAGAACCGACGCCGATGGGCGCTGGTCACTCCCGCCCGTTCCAAAGCGACGGATCTACTTCCTGCGCTTCATTACAAAGCAGTGCTGCTTCAACCAAGTTCGGTGCAGGGTTAAACTGAGCAAGCGTAAAGGCAAAGAACTCCGCATCGAACTGCCGCTTTCGACGTAGCTTTCCGCTGTCTAAGTTCGGATAGCGCTCTTTGGCATACCTGCCGCCTTGGGGCTTCCCGGGTGTTGTTTGGCTCAGCGTTTCAACGCCTTCACAATCTCCTTGGCCGCATTCGCTCCCGATCCTCCCGTCAATCCCGCACCCGGATGCGTGCCGCTGCCGCACAAATATAAATTCTGTATCGGCGTTCGATACCGCGCCCAGTCGAGCAGCGGACGCATGGTGAAGAACTGGTCAAGCGCGAGATCTCCATGGAAGATTTGCCCGCCGGTCAGTCCGTACTTCTCTTCCAGATCGTGAGGCGTGATGATCTGGTGCGTAACAATCAGTTCGGGCAGGTTGGGAGCGTATTGCGTTAGAGTCTGCACCACAGTCTGGCCCAACGCCTTGCGCTGTTCTTCCCAGTCGCCTTTGAGTTTATACGGCGCGTACTGCATATAAATTGACATCACATGTTTGCCGTCGGGCGCAAGCGTCGGATCGGTGAGCGAGGGAATCGCAACTTCGAGGTAGGGCTGGCCCGAAAAATTGCCATACTTCGATTCGTCAAAAGCCCGTTCCAGATAATCAATCTCGTTGCCAATGTGAATGCGGCCCTTGAGTCTGGCATCGACCGCACTTGCATCTCCGTTTTTCAGCGCGGTAAAACTTGGGAGCCCTGAAAGCGCAAGGTTCACTTTGGCGACCGTACCGTTGCCGCGGTAGTGCTGCAGTTTCTGCACAAAGTCGGGCGATAGATAAGTCGGATCGGTCAGCTTGAGCAGCGTGCGTTTCGGGTCGGCATTGGAGATGACAGCCTTCGCCTGAATTTCTTCTCCGGTGGAAAGCAGGACGCCCGTCGCAGCGCCGTTCTGCACGCGAATCTCGATCACTTCGGCCCCGGTCCGAATTTCCGCGCCAGCAGCTTTCGCCGCCGAAGCCATCGCCTGAGTGACAGCGCCCATGCCGCCGGCGGCGAAACACACTGAGCCCGCGGGATGAGGATCTCCCGCTGCCCGGATCAAAAGTACCAGCGAGCTGCCCGCCGACCATGGTCCAAGAAACGTTCCGAAAATTCCACGAGCCGCAATGACGGCACGTAACAGTTCAGTCTCGAAATATTCCGCGGCAAGGTCGGCGACGGCCATCGGCCCCCAGCGCAGCAGGCGGAACATATCTTTCTGGCCGAGATTGCGAATGGCTCGCCCAGTCTTCAACATGCTCCACAGATCGCCGGTAGAGGGATGATCGATATCCGGCGGCGCGGTGGCCAGCGCTTCGCCGATGACTTTGCCGATCTTGCTGAGCGATTGTTCGAACTCGGAATATTTCGCCGCATCCTTTTGCGAAAACGCCGCGATGGCCTGCGCCGATTTCGCCGCATCCTGATAAAGCGAAAGTGCCCGTCCATCGGGCGAGAACGCGGTAACACAAACATCCGGCGTGATCAGCCGCATGCCGTGCGATTCCAGTTGCATGTCGCGAATAATCGATGGAAGCAGCGGGCCTGCGCTGTGTGCGAGAGTCGAGCAGCGGAAGCCGGGATGGAATTCGTCCGTGACGGCAGCGCCGCCCACTTGCGCGTTGCGCTCCAGCACCAGCGGCTTGTATCCCGCCTTGGCCAGATAGAAGGCCGTGACCAGCCCGTTGTGCCCGCCGCCGATAATGACGATGTCGCGTTGCGTCTTCGGCATTAAGCGGCTCCCTTGATGTCTTTCAGAATTTCCAGCGCCGCCAGTCGCCCGTTCGCGCCCATGATTCCGCCGCCAGGGTGTGTGGCCGACCCGCACATGTAGAGATTCTTGATGGGCGTGCGGTATTGCGCCCATCCAGGCACGGGACGGAGAAAAAAGAGTTGCTCCAGAGAAAGCTCGCCCTGAAAAATGTTGCCCTCGCTCAATCCCCACTCGCGTTCCAGGTCAAGCGGTGTCACCACCATTTTGTGCAGGATGATGTCTTTAATGTTCGGTGCATACTCGGCGATGGTATCGACAACCGTGTTGCCGAAGGCTTCTTTCTCGGTGTCCCAGCTAAGGCCGGGTCGCAGTTTATAAGGAGCATACTGCACGAAGCACGACAGCACATGCTTGCCGGGAGGAGCGACCGAAGGATCGGTGAGCGACGGGATGACCATGTCGATGTACGGCCGGCGAGAGTAGTTACCGTACTTGGCGTCGTCGTAGGCCCGCTCCATGTATTCGACCGACGGCGAAATCGAGATCGCCCCGCGCAGGTGAGCGCCGGGTCCGGGCATGCATTTGAAGTTCGGCAGCGCGTCGAGCGCCATGTTCACCTTGCCGGACGATCCGCGAAACTTATAGCGGTTCACTTCTTCGAGAAAGTCGCCGGGCAAGTGCGTAGGTTCGATGAACTTGGTGAACGTCAGGCGCGGGTCGACGCTGGAAGAAATCACATCGGCGTAGACTTCATCGCCGTTCGCCAGCACCACGCCCTTCGCCTTGCCGTTCTTGACGATAATCTGCGAAATGCCCGACTGGGTTCGGATTTCGACTCCGGCTTCGCGGGCGGCGTCGGCAATGGCATTCGAAATTGCGCCGGTCCCACCGCGGGCAAATCCCCAGGCGCGAAACGCGCCGTCAATTTCACCCATGTAATGGTGCAGCAAAACGTAAGCCGTACCCGGAGAGCGCACCCCAAGAAATGTCCCGATAATTCCTGACGCCGACATCGTCGCCTTGAGCACGTCGGTCTCGAACCATTGATCGAGAAAATCAATGGCGGACATTGTCATGAGCTGCACTTGGTTGTACTTGTCGTAGCTCGACATGCCCTGAAAGCGGCGGCCGAGGAAAACCAGCTTCATCAATTCGCGCGGATTCAAGGTCGTGGGATCGGGCGGCACCATGCTCAGAATCGGCTTCACGAAGCGGCACATGGCCTGCATGGCTTTGCCGAATTCGTCGTAGGCTTCGGCGTCCACGCGTGAGTGGCGGGCAATTTCGCGGTGCGTCTTGCCGTGGTCGTTCACCCGCCACAGATAATCGCCGCTGGGGATGGGTGTGAATGTGCCATCGAGCGGGAGAATTTCAAGGCCGTGGCGGGGTAGGTCGAGGTCTCGAATAATTTCCGGCCGCAGCAGAGACACCACATAGGAGCACACCGAGAACTTGAATCCGGGCACAATCTCTTCCGTGCAGGCCGCACCGCCGAGCACGTGGCGCCGTTCGAGCACCAGCACCTTCTTGCCCGCTTTTGCCAGATACGCGGAGTTCACCAGCCCGTTGTGGCCGCCGCCGATCACGATTACGTCGTAGGAGTTCGCCATTTGCTTCGCCTTAAGTATTCGCCTGGAAATTCAGGAAACGCAATAATACTCGCGCACGGAAACACGCGGTAACGGGATTAGAGCCCGCTAGGCAGGACGGTCCAGTTTCTCAGGGCGCTGGCCGAAGATGAAAGGATGGAATGGATGGATCGCATCGCTGATTGGGTTCGAACTGACATTGTATCGGGAAGGGGTACATTCTGTCTGCACGTTAAGCCGGCCTGTGACTTGCAGTCAGTCGGCGATGTTGTTGCCGCGCGCGCGTGCGCATGAATATAATCCGACTTCGGCCGCAGCCAGCAGTAACGTTAAGAGTAAGGAGCCGCCTTGCCCATCGGTACCGCATTTCACGAGCGTACTTTTCCCCTCTGTCACAGCCTGAATTACCGCGAGTGGTCGGGCTATTACACCGTCAGCGTGTACGAGGTGCATCACGAGCACGAGTACAACGCCATTCGCAACGCGTGTGCCCTGATCGATATTTCTCCTCTGTACAAATATCTGATCACGGGCAAAGACGCGACCCGGTTGGTCAACCGCGTCATCACGCGAGACGTCAACAAAGTCAAAGTCGGCCAGGTGATTTACTGCTGCTGGTGCGATGAAGAAGGCAAGGTCATCGACGATGGCACGATTTCGCGTCTCGAAGAAAACGTCTATCGCTGGACGGCGGCCGATCCCAGCCTGCGCTGGTTCCGGCAAAACGGCCTGAATATGGACGTGCAGATCGAAGATATTTCCGAGAAAATCGCGGCCCTGGCTTTGCAGGGGCCGACTTCCGCAAGGCTGCTGAAGAGTGTTGCTGAAGCCGACATCGCCAACCTGAAATATTTTCGCGTGACCCGGGGCAAGATCGCCGGAGTTCCGGTGGACATTTCACGCACAGGTTACACGGGAGATCTGGGATACGAGATCTGGATCCCCTGGGACCACGCCGTCAAGGTCTGGGACGCGCTGGCCGACAAGGGCAGGCAGTTCGATCTGCACGCGGCGGGAATGCTGGCGCTCGATGTGGCGCGGGTGGAAGCCGGCCTCCTGCTGATCGAAGTGGATTACACCAGCTCCAAGAAGGCACTGATTCCATCGCAGAAGTTTTCTCCGTATGAGCTGGGATTCGCGAAGATGGTTCATCTCGAAAAAGAAAATTTCATCGGCAAACGCGCGCTTGAGCGCGATGCGAAGAGCGGCGTGCCCCGTCAACTGGTTGGGCTGGAAGTAGACTGGACCGACGTCGAGCAACTCTACGACCGTTATGGCCTCACACCGGCCGCACCAACGCAGGCGTCGCGCGTGGCCGTTCCCGTATATGCCGGAGCGAAGCAAGTGGGCAAAGCGACGACTACCTCATGGTCTCCGACGCTGAAAAAGCTGATTGCGCTGGCCAGCATCGAAACGGAATATTCAAAGCCCGGCGCGCAACTGCAGATGGAGATCACGATCGAAGCGATCCGCCTCAAGACGAACGTGAAAGTGACCGCGCTGCCCTTCTTCAATCCCGCGCGCAAGACGGCGACGCCGGTGTAGGCATTCAGGCGGGACAGCCGCCCTCGGCTGTCCAGTCCAGCCAGCGACGCTCACTTTGGCGTGCGACCGATTCGGCTGTTGGAGAAGAGCGAGCCGGGCTACGCCCTGCGGACGGCCGACGGCGGCTGTGCCCACAGGGTTCTTGCTCGCCGCTTGCCTGCTGCGTACAGCCACACTCCGATCAGCAACAGCGCCCCGCATCCGCCGACAATTTTAAACAGCGCCAGTGGCTTGTTCGGCTCATCCGGCTGCGGAATCAGCGAAAGAACAATCGTGAACGCCGTCGTGAGGAACCCGACACCCGCGACCAGCTTCGCTACAACCGGTCCTCCGGGCACGCGAATCACGTCCGGCCCCGCCGGTTCGCTTTGCAGCTTGATCATCGCCGCGAACAGATACAAATATGGAATGAAATAAACGATGACTCCCATGCTCACCAGCACGTCATACGCGCCCTTGACACTCGTCCCGGCCTGCCCGAGAAAAATAAACAGTGCGCCGAGCATGAACTGCGTGAGCAGGGCGACCCACGGAGTTTTCCATCGCGGATGCAGCGCTCCGAATGCTGGCGGCAGAAAGCGATCGAGTCCCGCCACAAATGGCAAGCGTGCCACGGCCGCCAGATAAGCTCCAGCCGCACCAACGTTGCTCAATGCGATCAGGAACGCCGCCAGCGGCAGCACGCCTGAAAATCCCACGCGGGACGCAGTTTTCGAAACGGCCTGCACCAGTCCCTGCAAGCTGTTGACCTCGCCCGGCGGCAGAGCGAGCAGAACGCAGACCGTACCCAGAATGTAGCAGACCGTCACCGTAACTCCGCCCAACAGCAAGGCCAAAGGAATGGTTCTGCGCGCGTTCTTGATTTCTTCTCCCATGAATGACGCAGTCTCGCAACCGCCAAACGCAAACGTCAGCACCGACCAGAAGATAATGTCGTTGAGATGCGTGCTGGGTATCATCGCGTGCAGCGTGAAATGGGTTGCCGACCCGTAGCGATGCCACGCCACGAGTCCCATCACGATGACGATGCCTACGGGAATCCACATGGCAAGCGCGCCGATGTTGTGCAGCCACTTGCCCACGTCCAATCCGACGATATTCAGCAACGTGGCCGCGCTCAACGTCAGCAAAGCGAAAACAATGTAGAACGTGGCATTGCTCGAGAGATGCTGCCACGCCCCCTGCCGCATGAACAGTACGTTGCTGGCCGCGAAATAAAGCACGGCAGGGAAGTAAGGCAGGTTGCTGGTCCAGTATGTCCAGGCCGACATGAACCCTGAGAAATCTCCGAAGGCGCGCTTGCTCCAGACGTAAAGCCCGCCTTCATTCGGATAGCGCGACGAAAGCTCCAGCACTGACAAAGCCAGCGGTGTATAAAAACAGAGCCACGCGCCGATCCAGATGACGATCGAACTGGGGCCCGCCGCCGCGGCGCTCGCGATCCAGCGCAAGCTGATGCCGGTAATCACATAGAAAAGAACGAGATCGCGGAAGCCCATAACCTGCCGCGGACGGTTGAGATCCCCCGCTTCGGCGATCGAAACGCCGGGCGCGAGAAAGTTGATGCTGTCTGAGGGCCGATGCGGATTGGAGTCAGTCAATGGCGTTTCCGAGGCAGGCTGACGCGATCAAATCTGGTTTGAGAAAACTGATTGAAACAAGAACAAGAGAAATAACACCGACCCGCGCACGGAGCAAGCTGAAAGTGCCGTAGGCTAAGTGATCTCGGAGTAGGAGCCTGATATGAAATCTGGCCGCTCCCAGAACTTCTCATAGCATTCCAGGCATAGCCACTCGCGGCCATTCCGCGAGAAGATCACTCTTCGCGCTTTCTCGGTGTAGCGTTCAAACATCGGCTACTCCACTGCTGATGCTTTGCGGTTGCCGCGCTTCCAATACAAATATCCGGGCACGCCGATTAGAACAATGACGATACTCCAGAACGCCTCGGTAGGCCGCTTCCACACCGTATTCACAATCCACGCCGCGCCGGCGATCAGGTAAATCGCGGGCAGCCAAGGATATCCCGTGCAGCGATACGGCCGTGGAATGTCAGGACGTTTCCAGCGCAGCCAGAACAGGCTCACGACGGTCAGCTCATACGACAGGACCATGCCGAGAATGACATAAGTATAAAGCTGGTCGTAGCGGCCGCTGATCGTAAGCGCGGCGGCCCAGATTCCCTGGCCAATCAAGCTGAAGGCCGGCGTGCGCCACTTCGGATGGATGACAGCCATGCGTTTGAAGAAGACGCCGTCCTGGGCCATCGCCTGATACACGCGTGCTCCCGAGAGCGTGCAGGTGGCCGCGGCGCTGAAGCAGGAAATCGCGATTATCAGGGAGAGCCACCCGGCGGTTCTCGCAGAGAACAGCGCAGTTGCCGCAGCGTGTGCAATGGTCTCGTGCACCGCGACTTCTTTGAGCGGCAGCGCGTACACATAAGTCACGTTCATCGCAACGTAAATCACGCCCACGGCGAGCACCCCCAGAACCATCGCGAGCGGGACGTTGCGCCGCGGATTTTTCACTTCGCCCGCAACCCAGGTGATGTAAACCCATCCGTCATAGGCCCAATAGACGGCGATCAGGCCAACTCCCAATGCAGAAATCAGTTGCGCCGGGCCGAGGCCCATTGTCAGGCTGACGCCGTGCGACTGAAAGTGGGACCAATCGCCTTTTCCGAAGGCGAGTCCCAGGGCAACAAAGGCGGCCATTGCCGTGAACTTGGTCCATGTGGAAACGTTCTGCAGCAGCGTTCCCCAGCGCAGTCCCACGACATTGACATAGGTAAGCACAGCGATCAACACCAGACCCAGAAGATGCGCCCGCGTAACTGCGATTCCGAAGATCGAAAATGTAACGTGCTCCTGAGAGACAAAAGGAAAAACTTGACCAGCGTAAGCCGCCGACGCTACCGACAACGCTGCGATCGTCCCGCCGTTCGCCACGCTGAACAACATCCAGCCATAAAGAAATGCCACGAGATCCCCGTAGGCCTCGCGCAGGTAAATGTACTGGCCGCCGGAGTCGGGGAACATCGATCCCAACTCGGCAAAGGCGAAGCAGGCGCAAAGCGAAATCAGCGCGCCCAGCACCCAGACTGCCAGAAACAGCACCGGCTGCGGCAGCGGCCCCGCGATATCTTTCGCCGTAAGAAAGATCGAAGATCCGATGATGCCGCTCACCAGCAGCAGCACCGAATCGAGCAGCCCGAGTCCGCGGACCAGCGTGGGCCTGGAATCAGATTGAACGGATGCAGCCGGAACGTCAGCAGCGGTAACGGCGGGAGTCAGGTCCATTATCCGATCCCGAGCTCATCGGGAGATTCCAGCGGCGTGCCGCAGCGCCGGCAGATGACGGAGGAGCAGTCTCCGCAGGTCAACGGATCGGTGACTTCTTCGGCGCAGTTCGGGCAATACAGCGGCCCGGAATCAGGCTGCGGCTGTGGATTCTGTGGTCGCGACGCCATGAGGAAGGACTGTAGCACAGGCGCAGTACCGCCGTCCGGCCGAGCGGGGTTATCGCACGGTGTCGTCAGGTTTAGGAACTACATTGGGAGCATTGCGGAGAAACTTCATCATTCCACTCCCGGTCGCCTTTTGAGCGCGCTTCTTGAAAAAGTCTGCTGCGGTCTCAACCACCCCGACCTTTTGCGCAACCGCCGAAGCGATCCATTGGTTTAAAGAAACGCCGTCCTCCTTGGCCAGCCTTTCGGCCGCCTTCTTGATGGAGACAGGAAGCTTCAAAGGATATGTTGCTCTGCTCATGGTTTCACCTTCTTCAACAACTCGGCCGGTGCAACAATCGGCATTCCAAACCGCTCGCCGGCCGAGGTAAAGTCCGCGATATTGTAGGTCACCAGCGCGTCGGCCTGACCATTGATCGCTGCTTCCAGGACCATTTCGTCGTTCGTATCTCGAGTTTGAGGCCGCCACAAAAAATGCACATCCACCGGTTCGATCAAAGCCGCGAACTCGGCCAGGAACTCGTCAATGGATTCGGGAGCCAGCCCGTGCGCTAGACGCTGCTCCGGCCGCTTCAAGACGTCTTCATATTCCAAAAATAGCGGAGGCGTCGCCAAGGCCACAAGGCGCCGGCTCGCAACCAGCCTAAGAACCGCATTTCCAGCTCCTGAGCGGGTTCTCAGTGCTGCCACCACGATCGAAGTGTCGAGCACGACTCGACGAATCATCTGATATCTTATATGATATCACATCCTATAAGATGTCTATAAACAATAATCGCTTCATGAAGGCGCCACGCTAGAAGATAAAATTGAACCGAAATAGAGATGAGAACAGAGCAAAGCAATCTGATTGGCATCTAACGGGTCCACACAATATTGAGCATCATGTCTGAAAAATCTCAAACCCCCGACGAGAAACTCCAGCACAAATTCAATCGCTGGGCTGCGGCCGGAGAAGGACCGAAGATGGAGAATCACCATCTGGACATCACCGAGAAGACGCTGCAGCTGATGAATCTCCGCCCCGGCGAGCGCGTGCTCGATCTCGGCTGCGGCTCTGGCTGGGCAACCCGTCTCCTGGCCAGACTGGTCGGCGACGGTCCGGAAGGATTTGGACAGGTCGTAGGCCTCGACGTCTCCGACGAAATGGTGCGGCAGGCGCGCGAAGCGTCGAAGGATTTCGAGAATATTCTTTACGTCTGGGGATCGGCGCAGCAGATTCCCTGGGAAGAAAACTTCTTCGAAAAAGTTCTGTCTGTGGAATCGTTCTACTACTACCCCGATCAGGACCGCGCCCTGATGGAATTGTTTCGCGTGATGGCGCCGCGCGGCCGGTTATTCATCCTCATTAATCTCTACAGCGACAATCCATACTCGCTGCAGTGGGTCGACAAGCTGAAGGTGCCGGTGCACGTGCGCTCGGCAGCGGAATATATTGACCTTCTGAAAAAGCATGCATTTGAAAATGTAGAAGCGCGTCGCATCTCGGACGACACGCCCACGCCGGACGACTACAAAACAAAATCCTTCAACAGCCTGGAAGACTTGCGAGCCTTCAAGCGCGAAGGCGCGCTGCTTCTGGCGGCCTCGAAGCCCGATCTGCGCACGCCCGCCCCCGGCTATACGATCTACTAAACCTTCGCGAGCAGAGTGCCTGGGGCCTGAAGGGTCATCGCCTCAAAGCGTATCGTCATCGTCATCGTCCCGGTCGCGATGACTGAGATCTTTCACCGGGCTCATGGCCCGGCCATCCTGTGCGTGGTGAATCTCGATTCTGCCGTTTACGTTCTCCAGCTTAATGTGCGCTCCGCCGTCTCCCAGTTCTCCGCGCAGATCGTGACCGACATACCGATGATTGTTCACGTGCAGTCCGAAGTCATTCTCGATTCCGCCCGACACTGTGCTGGCTTCCAGTTCCGCCTTGGAGTCGGAAGGAATCGTCAGCTCGACCGATCCGTTGACCGAATTCAATTCGACCGAATTCTGCGCAAGATGGTCAAAGCGGGCGTCCAGGCGTCCGTTGATGGTCGAGAGCTGAGCGCGTCCGGCAAGATCATGAGCCTCCAGTCGCCCGTTGATGCAGGAAGCCTGGACTTCGCCGCTGATGCCGGCAACGTCGAGTTCGCCGTTGATCAGCTTGATTTCGTCAAGGCGAGCCGTTCGCGGCACTGTCAGGGTGTACTCCACCTCGGCGGGATTGTGATGCGACCCCCAATTGAACGTGAGGTCATGATCGCGATACTTGGTGCGGATCGAGAGATAGTCTTTGCCCGAATCGATCTCGATCTTGGCTTCGTCGAGCTGCTCCTTGCTGTCGGCATACTTCACCGCATCGACCTTCACCTCGTTGCGATCCCAACTCGAAATGTGTACGTCGCCGTTGATATTGTCGAGTGCAACGCGCCCGTCGGGCGTCAATGGATAGGTTTGATGGAATTCCTCGGTGACGGCGCCGCGGCGATCGGAGGCATGGGCTCCAAGCGCGAGAACGAGCAGGGCGCAAACCGTTCCCAGTGCGGCTCCCAGCCAGGTTGCAGATCGGTTTCCAAATCGTCGATGGTTCATGGCTCTCTCCGTTTCAACGCGTTAGACGCGGCTGCCGCGGAATCGTGAGAAACAAATGTTGGCCGCGAGATATATCCGAATCGCCGCAATATCAACGCAGATTTGTTTTGTTATGCGGATGGCGCGCCTTCGGTCGCCGTGTCATTCTTTCCCGCCTCCGTCAACAGGAACACGCACAAAATCGTAATGACCGGTTCAATCGGATGCCGGTAGCGCACGATAGAATAGACCCCGTAATAAACGGCGGGATAAAGCAAGATCAGCCAGAAGAGAAGCCACGCTCCCGGCCTGCGCTGCCGCAGCGCGCGGCCCAGTCCCCAGAACATCAGTACCGACGAGGCCAGAAAAAGCGAGTTCTTCGCCGGGCCAAGCCACTCCGGATCGGTTGCCTTCGGCGGTCCCGCCCAGAAGCAGACGAAGCGCCTAAAACACAGCATGGCGAATCGTGCATAGTCCGCCTTGATATAGTCGAGGGCCTGCCGTTTCCGCATCGCGATCCAGGCTAACTCGCCCATCGCTTGATATTGCCGCATGGCGTAGACATCGTGCATGGGATCGAGATAGAGCATCAGCGTCCCATCGGCGCCATTGCCGTTGCCCAGGCGCAATTCCGCGCCGAAGTTGTCGCGGATAAAGATAAACTTGCCAAACGTCTCGTAGTTGCGCACCAGCCACGGTGTGATGCAGACCAAAAACACAACCGACGCCAGGACAACCCCAGCCAGCGAGCCCTTGCCACCCTTGGATCGCCGGTACCACGCCCACAGCCCTGCAGCCGGCAGGAACGACAGCAGCGTTGTGCTATTGAGCGCGGCGACGCCCCACAACGCCCCAAACTCAATCCACGGACCCCAGCCGTCGCGATCTGCAAGCGTCAGTGTTCGCCAGACAATCATCGCCAGCAACAGCGCCGACAAACTTGTTTCCCACACATACCGGGTACACCAGAACATCACGTTGGGAAGCAGCGCCCACGCCCACGCCGACCCCACCGCGACCCTCTCCGAAAAAATGCGCCGCGCCATACGAAAAATCGGAATGCAAGTCAGCGCCGAGAACACACTGTTCACCGTCAGCAGCACAAAAGCGGAAGCTTTGGAATAAATCCCGAAGACCAGAAACACTCCAGCCGTGAAATACGGATACAGCGGAGGCTCCCACGCAGTCGGGCCGGTGGGTGGACCGAAGGGATTGCTGAAACCGTGGCCGGAAGCCAGTGCAGCGGCAATCCGCCCCATTTCGAAACCGAAGCCGAAATTATTGTCCGTCGGCTTGAACTTATAGGTGTGGCCAACGATGATCCAGCCCACGCGCAAAAACAGCGCAACCGCGACCATCCAGAACATTGAGGTGCGAATGCGCGCCCAGATGGCGGCCATCGCAGAGAGAGAATGCGCGCGCCCGGCCCGCGCTGAAGTCGGTTCCATGCGTGGTTCTATTTGTAGCTGAGCCACGGGATGGGGGCAACTCGTACGGAAAAGAGTTAAAAGGCAGAGGTAAATTCACGCAAGCAAATCCAACGGATTCCTCTTCTCAATCTGTGCCTGCGGGGTTGCGGTGTTGTTCAATCGCCAGCCGCAACCAAATCGGCCGCCGGCTTCTGGACGCTTGCCATTGGTTCTTCGGAAAACAGCGTGCGATAAATCCCGCCACCGAGCGCACCGCCGACGATCGGAGCGATCCAGAACATCCACAATTGCTGCAACGCCCATCCTCCGACAAACAGGGCAGGACCGGTGCTGCGTGCCGGATTCACAGAAGTGTTGGTCACCGGAATGCAGACCAGGTGAATCAGAGTCAGGCACAAGCCGATCGCGATCGGCGCCAACCCCTTCGGCGCGCGCTTGTCGGTGGAACCCATGATTACGATCAGAAAGAACGCCGTCAGCACAATCTCTGCGACGATGCAGGCCAGCAGGGAATAGCCCCCGGGGGAATGCTCGCCGTAACCGTTCGAGGCGAATCCGTTGTGCACATCGAACGTCGCCGATCCGCTGGCGATCACGTACAGCACGCCCGACGCCGCAATTGCGCCCGCCACCTGCGCCACGATATACGGCAGCAACTCGGAAGCCGGGAAGCGCTTGCCCACAACCAGTCCCACGCTTACCGCGGGGTTCAAATGGCATCCCGAGATATGTCCAATGGCAAAGGCCATGGTCAGCAGCGTCAGGCCGAACGCCAGAGCGACACCCAGGAATCCAATGCCTAGCGAAGGAAAGCCGGCGGCCAGCACGGCTGCGCCGCATCCGCCGAACACCAGCCAGAAGGTTCCCAAGAATTCTGCCGCTGCACGTTTTCCGATTGGCATAGAAATCCCTCCCGACTGGATTACCCCGGATGCACATCACGCTCCGGCACCCCAGTCTTTCGAGGCGAAAGCGTAGCACAAGCCACCAAGAATCAGAAGTAGGAAGTAACTGGCCTCAGGGCCACGTTACGAACGCTTGCTCCGCAAGTGCCCGCCGATTGTCCGTTCTCGTGGAGAATGCTAGGCTCGAAGCTGGTGAGTTCTGCACAAGCCAATCCGCTGGGTTCCACTCCGGCGATACCTGCTTCCTCGGTGTCGGGCCGCTTGGCGCGGGGGCTGCAATCGGCCAGAGCGGAAGTTTGGGTCAAGTTCCTGCTCGCGCTCGTTGGTTTGGCGCTGGCTTTTGGCGCTGCTCTGTTCTCCACCGTGTCCCGCGACGCGGGCAACGTCTGGGCCACGGTGATTCTGGCCTCGACTTCCCTGGTGCTCGCCACCCTGGTGGGATTGGTTACGGTGCCCTATCTGGCGCGGCGAGTCGCAGTCGAGCGCCTGCGTGAATCCTTCGATTACGACGTCACCCGCGCGGGCATCGTCTATGTGCTGGTGACGCTGCTCATCGGCATTGCCGCGCTCAACACCGGAAATAATCTTCTCTATATCGTGGTCGCGGCCATGCTCGCGGCGATCCTGGTCTCCGGAGTTGTCTCCGCCTGGGTGCTGCGCTGGCTGGAACTCGACATCATTCTGCCGGAACACGTCTTTGCCGGGCGCCCAGTATTCGGCCGCATCGTATTGCACAATCCCCGGCGCTTCCTGCCATCCCTTTCCATCCGCGTGGTTTCAACCCGCAAGAAAAGAAAAAAACAGCTCAAGCAGTGGCGGTGGGAGGCGACTACATTTGCCTTTCCCTTCAACCGGCCCTTGGAGCAACAGTGGCTGCGCATTCCCGACCGGCGCCTGCGCCGGGTCACTGTCATTCCGCCCCCGCCCGGCATTTTTCAGGGGATGGCTTACTTCCCCTACGTTCCACCGCAGTCCGAATTGTCGGCCGACCTGGAATTAAAATTCCAGCAGCGCGGCCGCTATCGCGAAGACAGCTTCGGTCTCGCCACCGGCTTCCCATTCTCCTTTCTGACCAAGACGCGTCATGTCTCACTGCGCCGGGAGGTGCTGGTCTATCCCCATATCGAGCCCGCCGAAACTTTCTTCGAGATCCTGCCCCAGATCCGCGGCGAGTGGGAAAGTTTTGTGCGCGGTCGCGGCGCCGATTTGTACCGCATTCGCGAATATATGCCCGACGACTCCGCCCGCCACGTCGACTGGAAAGCCACGGCCAAATCGGGATCGCTGAAAGTTCGCGAATTCGCCCGGGAAGACGAACGCAAGCTGTGCATCGTCTTCGACAATCCGGAACCGGGGCTCATCTCCGAATGGGCGTACGAAAAGGCGGTCGATCTTGCGGCGTCTCTGGCCTGGTACTTTTCCGAGCAGGACGCGGAAGTCTCTTTCGCTGTCCCTGGACATCCTCGCACCCGCGATCTTCACGAATTCCTCGCCTGGCTCGCCGTGATTGAACCCGGCGCAAACCCGGCTGCCTCGAACCATCCTGGAATGAGCCCCACCGGCAGGATCCATCCCACTGGAGATGTGCTGCGTGAGTTGAATCTGGACGCCTCGGGCAGTTACAACCTCATTGTTACCGCCCGCTCGCGAGCCAGCCTGCCGGCTGCTCTGTCGAATTCTTCTTCCTTTGTATTCTTAAACGACGAGGCAACCGCTACCCCAAGAACTCACTAGCGGCCCCTTCGATCTCCCTGGGATCTATACCTCGACCCATATAGCACGAAGGTAACGTTGCATCGAATTTGGTGCAGCAGTAACGTTACTTATGATTACTTGAGTGCATTGAACATTGGTTCAGAAAAAGCTAACGTAAATTGTCAAGCTGCACTTCTGGATGCGGACCAAAGGTGTAGGCCCCGGTCGGTCGTGTTGACCCGGACAAGGCAAGGTCGCCAATGAGCGAGAAAATTAGGCTGCTCTACTACGCGCTCTGGTTCGCCCATCCCACGCTTCAATTAGGGATTGCGGCCATCATGGTCCGCCGCGGTATGCACCGCAAGTTCAAGTTTTTCTTCGGATACATACTCGTTCAGCTACTGACCTTCGCCGTCGTCTTCCCGGCCGTTTGGCGCAGCTCTTCCGCCACCTACTATCTGTATTGGGGCTGCGAGGCGCTCAGCGTGGCTTTCGGCTTTGCCGTCATCCACGAAGTCTTTGTCGATGTCTTCCGTGTCTTTCACACTCTGCGCGATCTCGGAACCGTCCTCTTCAAATGGGCTGGCCTGGTAATGTTGCTGGTGGCGGGTGTCGTATCAGTTTCCGCCAGTTCCATGCAGATGGCGCCCTGGGTGCAAGCTATCATTACGTCGCAACGCTGCGTGCGCATCATCCAGGTCGGAATGGTTCTGTTCCTTCTGTTCTTTTCGAGCTATGTGGGCGTCAGCCGCCGCCAGCACAGTTTCGGCATCGCTCTTGGCTTTGGCGCCTTCTCTCTGATCGAACTGGTGTTGATCAGCTCATGGATGGGCAAACATCTGGCCGACCTGTGGATGAGCATCGTCAACATGGCCGCCTACAATGCCAGCTTGATGATATGGCTTGGCTATGTGGTCGCCCGGGCGCCTGCGCGCGATACTTCGGCGATCCTGCTCCAGCCGCAGCGCTGGGAGCAGAGCCTCACCGACATTCAGCATCCGCTTCCCGCGGATTCCCTGATTCCTATGTTCGAAGGCATGGTCGATCGCGCGCTTTCCCGCACTCAACCTGAAACGCCGGTCATGAAGGAAAAGCGCGAGGCCACCGTAAAGTCCTGGAGCGCAGCGGCGGGCGGGTTCAGTCTGCCTCGAATTCGTTAAGGCAAAAACTCCCCGTCACTCGGGTCGATGCTGTATTGACTTTTGTTTCGGAATTAGTGACTTGTTCGGAATTTGTAAACGTTTACCCGCCATTCCTGCCCAGTTCCCGCTCCAGCCAAAATGTTAAAGAAGTACTTTATTGATAGAAGGCAATGCCTTTGCCTGAAATTGATTGTCGGCGTCAAACAAACTGGGCCCTGGATGACCTGGATCGAAGCTGGAGGGGTATGGTGAAAATTATTGCACTCTTACCTTGACAAGTGCCGTATAATGCGGCTCCGCGCGGAGTTCACCCTAAGGGAAAACCCTACGCGGATATAGGAGAACGAACCCATGAAACGTGCAATCAGGATTGCCGTCCTGATGGTAGGAATCGTGGGCACATTCCTCGCGGCAGCCGCCCAACAGGTTCCAGCCAAGGACGGCGGTCCGCTGATTCTGTGCCCACCCAAAACTAGCTGTGCACCTTAACCTGCCCTCGTAGTAAAAACGAAGGCAGCCTTGACCGCAAGGTCACCAAAGTAACCTGAAGAAGTAACCTGTGGTAACTTGGGCCGATCACTGGGGGCTTGCAATCTTTGGGCTGACGGAACTCATACAACCCGTCAGCCCCTATTTTTTGTCCGGATAATTTTTTTCGGATGTTATTCAGCTGGGTATTTCGAGTATTTACGGGGGTGCCCCATTTCTCGCGCGTCCTTTGCGCGAGAAGTGGGGGTTTTCAGTAACGCCGATTCTCAGCGGGGCGTGTTGAGAGTCGTCCCCAGCATCCGCCGCAATTCAGCGGCATCGTCGACCGGCGGCTGGCAGGCCGTTCCCGAACACACCACAGCAAACGATTTGCCGGACCGCAATTGCGGAAGGCCAGGAAGTGTCGCCGCCAGCACCGGCGGAAGATTCTCCGCCACAACTTGATTCGCGGCCAACCGAAGCGCCGTCTGATTGAATGCAAACCCCGCAACCGCGGCTGCATATAATTCCCCGGCTGCGGCATCTTCCCCAATCACCACCACCTGCGCCGGACTCTCCAGCCAATGAATCACGGCAATCCCATAGGTCGCCGCAAAAATTCCAAACTGCCCTGCCACGCCCGCGAATGTCTCCAGCGTCTGTTCCGCCTTCTCCCGATAGTCCGCGTCACCCGTGTAGTGATGCAGGCGCAGCAGCGCAATCGCTGCCATCGGATTTCCCGCCGGCGTTGGCGAATCCTGCAGCGGCTTGCGACGCGTCCCCAGCACGCCCAGGCTGTTTCCGCCCTCCGCTGGCTCGCTGTCGAAAAATCCCCCGGAGGTCACATCGTAAAACCGCGCAATCATCGCATCCGCAATCGCCTTGGCAAATTTGAAGTAGCTCAGAGCGGCTGTCATCTCATACGCGTCCAGACAAGCCAGCGCGGTAAAGGCATAGTCGTCAAGCATCCCGGCAACTTCGCGATGTTCGGCCTTCGGGTCCGAGTAAGACACCACATGCAGCAGCAATCCCCGCGTGACCCCAGATTGTGGAGCCGCAGACGCCTGGTCCGAGCCCTTGGCTCCATCCGCGTGCGCCCTCCAAGCCTCCGCCAGCACCCGATCCAGCGACCGCAGCGCAAACCGCCGCGCCTCCGCAAGCCCCAAAACCTTCGCCGCCTCCAGATAAGCCGAAACGCACAAACTGTTCCATCCCACATACACCGTCTTGTCCACATACGGAGTCGGCCGCTCGAGCCGCGCCGCATACATTTTCTTCTTCGCCGCCGCCAGCAACTCGCTGACTCTCTCTGCCGAAACATTCATCCGCTTCGCGATCTCTTCCACCGACGCCCGCACATACAACACATTCTTCGCCGGATTGTGATGCATCTCCCCGATTTCTCCGATGTCATACCGCAACGCCGCTGCCTGCGCTTCTTCCTCGCTCAACACGGCCCGCGCCTCATCCAGCGTCCATGTGAAGTAGTCGCCATCGTCATCCATATTGATGTCGGCATCCTGCGATGCATAGAATCCCCCGCGCTCCCGATCGCTCAACCACTCATCCATCCAGCGAATCATGTCGCTCGCCACATCGGCAAAAAACTCCTCACCGGTCGCCTGATACGCATGCACATAATTCTTCAGTAACTCCGAGTTGTCGTAACACATCTTCTCGAAATGCGGCACCACCCACCGCTCATCCACCGAATACCGATGAAACCCTCCCGCCAGTTGGTCATACACCCCGCCATTCGCCATATGCTCAAGAGTTATGGTGATCAGGCTCCGTAAGTCGGTGTCCCCGGCCGGGTGTCTCATTTCTCGCGCGTCTTTCTGCGCGAGAAGTGGGGATTTTGATTTGACGCCTCCGCTTCGCCCATACCTCTCAATCAGCAAATCCAGCGCCGCAGGATGCGGAAACTTCGGTGCGTGTCCAAACCCTCCATGCTCCGCATCGAACATCTTGAACGCCGACTCCTGAATCGCCTCCACCACCCCAGCTGAAACCCGCCCGTCCTTCCCGGCAAACGACTCTGACTGCGCAATCGCGCTCTCCACCATTGCCGCCTGCTCCACCACGTCGCCATGCTTCTCTTTGTAAGCGTTTGCAATGCTCAACAGCACCCGCCGAAAGCTCGGACGCCCATACCCATCCTGCGGTGGGAAATAAGTCCCGCCATAAAACGGCTTCCCATCCGGAGTTAGAAACGCCGTCAGCGGCCACCCTCCCTGCCCGCTCACCGCCTGCACCGCCGCCTGATACCGGCTGTCAATATCCGGACGTTCATCGCGATCCACCTTCATCGCCACGAAATGCTCATTCACAATCGCCGCAATCTCCGGATCGTCATACGATTCCCGATCCATCACATGGCACCAGTGGCACCACACCGCGCCAATATCCAGCAACATCGGCTTATTCTCGCGAGCAGCGGTAGCAAACGCCTCCTCACCCCACTCATGCCACCGAATCGGCTGATGCATCGCCGACCGCAAATAAGCAGAAGAAGCGCGCGCGAGGGAGTTGAGAGTTGTGGTAGTCATGCATCAAGTTTATACGCAACAAGTCAGACGGGTTTTCTGCTGCCGATCACACCAGCAATCTGCGAATGCCCGGTTCCCCCGAATGATCATAGAGGTCGCAAGCACTTTTCACCTCCACCCGAAATACTTGTCATTCCGAACCGGTCTGAAAGACCGATGAGGAACCTGCCTTTTCCGCCCGAGCGCCAACCCCGCCGTTGTGCGAGCCGCGCGGCGCATCAGACATCTTCCCGCATTGCTCGCCGCATCTACTATGTGCGATAGTTTTCTATCCCGCCTCCCGAGGAAAAACCGCAAATGAGCCAGAAAGCGGCGAAGGCCGTTTGTGCCGTAAGCCTCGTATTAATCTTCGTACTGAACTTCGAATCGTTGCACGCGCAAGACGCCGGCACGCTCTCCGGCGCCATCACTGACTCCTCCGGCAAACTTCTTCCGAACGCCAAGGTTTCGGTCAGGAATCTTTCCACCGGCCAGTCCACCGACACGCAATCCGATTCCACAGGGCATTACGCGATCACAACTCTGGCCGCTGGAGACTACGAAGTCACCGCTTCATTCGACGGCCTGGCCCCGAGCACAGCCAGAGTCACGATCACCGCCGGCAGCCCGCAAACTCTAAGCCTCACTCTGCCCGCTCCGCAACCAGCGGCCACGCCGGCTGAGAATCTTCCCAACGCCCCGTCCAGCAGCCAGACCGAGCCCTCGCTTTCCGATCTCGGTTTTTCACCGGCCGAAACGCAAGCCAACGCCAAAGAGCAAGCCCTGCTCGACAAGCGCACCCACATGCTGAAAATCCACCAGCGCATGGGGCTCATCACCACGATCCCGCTACTGGCCACCGTGATCACTTCTGTCGGCGCGGGCGGCAAAAGTACCAGCACCAGTTCCCGCGATCTGCACGTCGCCTTAGGCTCGCTCACTGGCGACCTGTATGGCATCACGGCCTACTACGCGATCCGGGCCCCCAGAATCAAGGGCACCAAAAAGCGCGGCCCCATTCGTTTTCATGAAGCCATGGCCTGGATTCACGGCCCTGGCATGATCCTCACTCCGATTCTCGGCGCGATGGCCTTCGACCAGAAAAGCAATGGAGAGAAAGTTCACGGCATAGCGTCCGCCCACGGCCTGGTAGCCATCGTCACCGCCGGAGCCTTTGGCGCCGCGCTTCTGTCGGTGTCAGTAAAATTCTGAAGTACGACGATGAACTGGCCAACCACCACGAACGGGAAGGGCACGACTTTCAGAGACGACGGAAAAACTCAGAATTCATCACGAACGGGAACGGCAGAGCCTGCCCTGAGCAAGCGAAGCGCGCCGAAGGGCGCCGTCAGTCAGCAAAAATGACGTCGGCTTTAGCCGCGCGCCAATCCCATGACGGAGAATTTGTGAAATTAAAACTACTCCCGCTATTTCTGTTCCTCACCCTCCACCTTCACGCCACCGACCACATCTGGGTCTTGAAGCAAAGCACTCTCACCTACCACGTTTCTCACCCGCTGCATCAGAGCGAAGGCGTCAGCCACGCCGCCCGCGGTAAAGGAATCTGCCACGACGGCCAGTGTGAATTCCTCATCGCCGTCCCCGTCAAGTCCTTCGACTCCGGCGACACCAACCGCGATCTGCACATGATTCAGGTCACGCGCGGCGCAGAGTTCCCCATGGTCACCGTCCGCACCCATCTGCCGGAAAGCGCATCCACTTCTGTCACGGTCAAGGCCGATCTGGAAATCCAGTTCGCCGGCCAGACCGCCCACTATCACCAAGTCGAATTCGAACTGGCCACCGAAGGAAGTGACAAACACATCACTGGCACCATCCCCGCGACGCTAACCGATTTCAAAATCGATCCGCCATCCCTACTGACCATCCCAGTGAAAAACGAAATCCCCATTCGCATCGATATGACTTGGAGCCCGCAATAAGTCGCCCGCCTCGCCTGCTGCGACCGGTCTATCGGCCCAACAGCTGTTTCGCGATCGAGCAATACAGATCAATCGCCTCGTGCAGCTGCTTCTTCTCGATGTACTCGCCGTCCGTATGCGCCACGTGAATCGATCCCGGACCGAGCAGCAGCGGTTCACCCCATTCCGTCAGCTTGGGAATGTCCGTCGTATAGGCTGCAATCATCGTCGGCAATCCATCCACCGTCCGCAGCCGCAAGAAGGGTAACTCCAGCGGAAATGTGACTTCCACTTGATCGCCCGCGGTCGCCACAATCTGACGCCGCAGGTCGTCCGACCGGCCGATAAGCCTGTACGACAAATCCGCGTGCGCGTGATCCGGAATCACGTTCGGCGCCCGTCCCCCTTCAATCAGCCCAATATTCAGCGTGCAAGGCCCAATTTCCTTATCGGAAGGCAACGCCATTGCACGCAGCCGCGCCAGCGCTGCGATCAGCTTGTCGATCGCCGAATCGCCCAGTTCCGGATACGCCGAATGCGCCATCCGTCCCTTCGCGGTAACTTCAGCGCGCAACGTTCCCTTCGAAGCCAGCGCGATACGGTTCTCCGTCGGTTCGCCATTCACCAGAAACTTGCACCCTGCGGGCGCATGATCGTTCGCCACTTTCGCTCCCAGGCTGTCGCGTTCTTCGCCGACTACAAACAGCAGCCCGACGTAGATTCCTTGCTTGTGCAGTCGTTCCCCTGCCGCAATCTGTGCCGCGATGATGCCCTTGGCATCGCACGATCCACGCCCGTAAATGCGCCCCGCATCTTCCGACGACGCGATGAATGGAGGAACCGTGTCCATGTGCGTGGAGAAGACAACGGCCGGTGAAGGCTGATCCGGCGACATGGCGCAGACGTTGAAGCGGTCGCCTTCCACCGGCATCTTCTTTGTTTGATAACCCAGCCGGCAAAGTTCTCCATACAAATAATTGCCGACGGCAGCTTCGTTGCCGCTGATCGACTCAATATCCACGAGTTGGCGCGTGAGCGTAACTGCATCCATGCAACAGAGAATAGCAGAGCTGCGAGCCCGCTCAGACGCTGGCTCAACTGAACGCGGACGCAAAACCAATAACCACAAAAGACAAGAGGTCACACAAAAGGAACTTTATCTTTGAAATTCCTTCGTGATCCTTCGTGCCCTTTGTGGTTCATCCATTTCTCGTCGGAAAGAAGTTGGAGCTCTTACCAAACACCAAAGACCGAAGACCGAAGACCTGTTCCCCCCTGCTTTGATAATCTGGAAACGTGTTAGGCGCGAATACCTCGATCCGCTCGCTGTTCCTCGAAGGTCCCGCAGGTAGGCTCGAAGCTCTGCTCAACGCTGGCGCGGAAAATGCCACGCACGCCGCGGTCGTCTGCCATCCGCACCCTCTCTTCGGCGGGACATTGCACAACAAGGTCGTATTCCACACCATGAAGGCGCTGAACAGCTTCGGCTTTCCCGTGCTGCGCTTCGACTTTCGTGGCACCGGATTGAGCGAGGGCGAACACGCTGCGGGCGAAGGCGAAGTCGACGATGTCCGCACGGCACTCGACTGGCTCGACCGCGAGTTTCACCTGCCTCTGATCTTTGCCGGTTTCTCTTTCGGCGCAGCAGTTGGACTGCGAGCAGCATGCCCGGATGCGCGCGTGCGCGCCGTCATCGGCGTCGGAACTCCGGTCGCTCCGGTTGCGGCCTCCAGCGAAGAGCCTCGCGTCTACACCTTCGACTTTCTGCACGATTGCATCGTGCCGAAGCTCCTCATCAGCGGAGCCCGCGATCAATTTGGCCCGCGTACGAAATTGGAAGCGTTGCTTGCTTCCGTTCCGGAACCGAAGAAGTTGGTGGTGATCGAGGGCGCCGACCATTTCTTCGAGGGACGCTTACGCGAACTGCGCGACGCGATCGAATCATGGGTGAAAGAAGCCGTCACCTCTCAGCCTTCACCCCTGAGCTAAATCCCAGCCTTTCTACGGCAAACATACAAACGGCCCGCAAGCTTTCGAGTGTTAGCTGATAGCTGAAAGCCGAAAGCTAAAAGCTGAAAGCTGAAAGCTGCAAGCTGAAAGCTCTTTATAATCCTCTCCATGTCCGATCCTGCCAGCGACGCGAGGTTCCGCGAGATGCGCGATAGCGCGCGCGCAATCTTTCGCGCCGCGCTGGCAGCCGCTTCGATCAGCAAGGGTTTCGCGCGGCACCTTCATTGCGAGCGTGGGATCCTGCGCGTGCGCGACGATCTGTACGACTTGCAATCGTATTCCCATGTGTTCGTCATCTCGCTCGGCAAAGCCGGACACACCATGGTCGAAGCTCTTGCGGAACAAACGGGTTCATCGCTCGAAGGCATCGTTGCCAGTTCGGTCCAACCTGCAACGCAAGTGCGTGGGTTCCGTTATTTTCGCGGCGGACATCCCACGCCAAACGCGGAATCGATCCAGGCAGCCAACGCGATCCTGCGGGCGCTCGAAGCGCAGCCCGCTTCGGCGCTGGTGATTTTTATGATCAGCGGAGGAGGATCGTCGATCGTCGAGAAAACGATGGACGACGAAACATCGCTCGACGACTTGATCGCGACTTATCGCGCACTGGTGCACTCCGGAGCCCCGATCGCCGAGATCAACGCCGTCCGCAAACATCTTTCCGCCGTCAAAGGTGGAAGGCTCGCGCAGGCCGCGTTTCCGGCGCAACAGGTGTCGCTGCTGGTCTCTGACGTGCCTGACAACACTCCCGACGCGCTCGCCTCAGGTCCGACAATGCCCGATTCGACCACCGTCGAAGACTGCTACCGCATTGCGAAAAAGTACGAATTGCTGAAGCAGTTTCCGCAAGCGACGAGGGAGTTATTTGAGCGGCACGCATTAGAGGAAACGCCCAAGTCGGATGATCCTGCGTTTGTGCGCGCGCGCTGGTGGACCGTGCTCTCGAATCAGACGGCGATTGAAGAAGCGAGCATCGCCGCCGAACGCGCAGGCTTCATCGTTCAGGTCGACAATTCGTGCGACGACTGGGACTACGCCCACGCAACCGAATATCTGCTGCGACGCGTGCGCGAACTGCGAAAACAATTTTCGCCGGTTTGTCTGATTTCCGGCGGAGAAGTTACGGTGAAGGTAACGAACGGCGGAATCGGCGGACGGAATCAGCAGTTCGCGCTGGCTTGCGCCGAGCGAATTGCGGGAGAGAATATTGCGGTGCTCAGCGCGGGAACAGACGGAATCGATGGCAACAGCCCTGCGGCCGGAGCCGTCGCGGATGGTTCTACCATCGAGCGCGCCCGCGTGCGCGGACTCGATGCGCGCGCCGCACTCACCGCATTCGATGCGTATCCGTTGTTTAGCGCGATTGGCGACTCGATTGAACTTGGGCCGACCGGAAATAACCTGCGCGATTTGAGAATCCTGTTGGCGTGGTGATCGCATCCCGCCGCGCCGGGTTTCGCCCAGGCGGGACAGCCGAGGCGGCTGTCCCTACATGAGCAATACCTACGCGGTTTTCTGCATCTTCTCGTGCGCCTTGGCCATGGCTTCGTCCATGCCCTTTTTCATTTCGTCCATGGACAAATCTTTCACGTGCGTGCCGATCGACCACTTGTGGCCAAAAGGATCCTTGAGCTTGCCGTAACGGTCGCCCCAGAATTGGTCCATCACCGGCATCTCGATGTCAGCGCCGGCCTTGACGGCGCGCTCGAAGGCAGCGTCGACGTTGTCGAGATAAATATGCAGGCCGCTGGACGAACCCCCGATGGATTGCGGCGAAAGAGCGCCGAAATCCGGGAATTCATCGGACAGCATGATGATCGAGTCGCCGATCATCAACTCGGCGTGCATCACTTTACCGTCTGGAGCTTTCATGACGCCGCGTTCTTTCGCGCCGAAAGCGGACTTATAGAATTCGATGGCGCGAGCCGCGTCGCGCACGGTCAGAAATGGTGTGAGAGTGTGGTAACCGTCAGGAATGGGCTTAACTGGCATACTGTCTCCTTTAAGGCGAACAATTGGCGAAACAGAGTCTACACCAAGCGGCGGAGACTTTGTCAATAGGGATTCGCAACCACACAGGATGCCGAGCTTCGGGGGTATTGCCCGCGCTTTAGAAAAACCTGGTCACGCCTTCTTCCATCACCACTACGCGGTCCTTTATGCCGGCCGCGCGGGCTTCTTCATCGAGCAACTGCAGCGGTTCATCGACCGGCTCGTGCGACAGGCGGAAGCTGCCGTAGTGCATAGGGACCATCCAGCGGGATTTTAGATCGAGAAATGCCTGCATGGCGTCGGCCGGATTGGTGTGCACGTTGCGAAACTGCTCCGGATTGTAGGCGCCGATCGGCAGCAGGGCGAGCTCGGGAGCCAGGCGGCGTCCAATTTCGCTGAAGCCGGGAAAATAGGCGGTGTCGCCGGCGTGATACACCGAGTGCTTGCCCGCCTTCAACACAAAGCCGCCGTAGCCGCGATGCGAGTCTTTCAAGATCCGCGCGCCCCAGTGCCGCGAAGGAACGTGGGTCACCTGCAAATTGCGGTGACGGGAACTCTTCCACCAGTCGAGTTCGATGATTTCGGAAAAACCAAGATCCGAGACCAGATCAGACACATGCGTCGGAATGATAATGGCCGGAGCGGCGCCGCGCTGGCGCAGGCTGTTTTGTACGATCGCGCGCAGCGAGGGGCGATGCAGATGATCGAAGTGGGCATGTGAGACCAGCACTAAATCGATCGCCGGAAGATCTGCAATTCGCAAGCCGGGGCGGCGAAGCCGTTTGAGCACGAAGAGCCAGCGCGCGAAGTTGGGGTCGATCATCACGCTCTGCCCGCCGATCTGCACGAAAAAGCTGGCGTGGCCGATGAAGGTAACCCCGAGTTCTCCATTGGCCGCGAGGCGCGGTTTGTAGGTCTGGCCGCAACGTGGGGTTACCGCGGAGTGCCGCACCAGGCGTCCGAACTGGGTGGCGCGTTTGCGAAGAGCCGGATTGCGAAGCGTTTGCTTGATCATCCTACTGCAGAGCCCTGGGGGTCGACCCGCGACGTGCACTGCCACGTCAACCCCTTAATACTAGTCCTAACTGGTGCCACGGATCGATTGACAACAGCGATGCCGCGACTTTTTTTAATCAGCTGTTCATAATTTTAGACGAAGGGCCGCAATTGCCGGACGCTTTTTGTCTGGGCGGAGTACGACGGTAATATTGCAAGGAATGAGATGTCTGTCAGGAAGCCGCCAACTGTCGGACTGGCGGGGCCCATCATTATTTCAATCGGCATCGATAGATTTTAATCAGCATCGATAGACTTCAAGCAGCATCGATAGCGCGGGCGAAGCCAGCAGAGCTTCACTCGGCCCGTCTCCAGACCCCGACCCACACACTCCATCCTCGTTATTCGCTATCGCTGGCTGTGATCCAGCGCTCGCGCGGGATCGGGCGGTGCCCTTCATCGTCGTAGAAGAACTGCGTCTTGCGATGCGCGTCGGCGTCGCGCACGGGCTTATCTTCGGCGGAACTGAAACGTGGAGCATCGGGCAGGGCGGGCAGAGGAGCCTTCGTCGCATACATCGACTCCGCGTACGTTGTCCCCTTCAGCGGCAATGCGCCGGGGAACACGCTGAACGCTTCGCCGTTGGCGTAGGTGACGCCGATGTAATCGGCGAGCATCGGTCCGTCGTCCGAGATCGGCAGCGATCCCACTTTCATCGGGCCTGCGATTTCAGTCCCCGCAGTCCAGGTCGAGCCGCCGTCGGTCGAATTCGCGTAGCCGATGTATACCTGGCAAGTGCTGAGCGTGCAATTCGCCACGGGATAGTAGTAGTAGACGATGGTAAGGTGTGCGGAACTGCCCGAGGTCGTCGGATCGGCTCCAATCGCCGGAAGAAAATGGTCGACCGTGCTGGTAGTTGCGTCGAGGGGAATGCGGGCAACGGCCGTCCAGGTGGTGCCGTTGGAAGAGGTGCTCATGACCACATCGTTGGAGGAGCAACTACTGCGAAATCGGCAATCGGACCACACGACATAGACATTTCCAGCTCCGTCCATCGCGGTTGACGGAAGATCGGGATCGCGCATGCTCGCCGCAACCGTGTGAAAGTCGATGGCGGCGATCTGCTGGCTCTTGCTCCAGCTCGTGCCGCCGTTGGTCGATCCGAAGACGTCAATGCCGCCGCCCTGGAACGGAACGATGACCTTCCCATTAGGCTGCACCAGCGGCTCGCCGCCCAGACCGCCGGCGTGATCGGCGGAGGCGAGGCCGGCGCCCCATACCTGTCCGCCATCGCTCGAGACGCTCATCAGCACGTCGCCGGTGCCGTAGGCTTGATCCCATTCGGTATAGCAGTTGCCGTAGTAAGGGCTGGTGGAGGTGTTGTCGCAGACGGTCCAGTTCTTGTCGTCGAGATGCGTTTTGTCGATGATGACGGGATTGCCCCAGGTAAGTCCGTCCGGAGAGAGACTGACGGCAACATCACCGATCAGTCCCGAGCTGTCGCTCAAGCCGGCAAGCGGCAGCGTGGAAATCATCCACGTCGCGTGCTTGGCATCGTAGGCGACCGAGGGATCGGCGGCCGCGCCGTAACTTCCGTTCTCGTAATTTACCGTGAGGCCGGGAAGCAGTCCGTATTTCCAGGTTTTGCCGCCATTAGTCGAAGTGGAAAAACCGATGTCGCCGCTGCCCCAGCCGATGCTGCCCGGCCGGCGGGCGACATGGAACGTGGAGACGATGGTGTCTCCCCAGGCGAAAATGTCAGGCTCGACTTCCGTTTTGTGATCGCTGTCAGTGTTGGTGAGAGTGTCAATGCTGACTCTGACCAACGAGATTTGCGCGGAAGCGGGCAGCACGGTCGCGGCGATTAGAAGGACGTAAGCCAGGAATTGCAGTCGAACGCAAAGATGGCCGCGAAGATTAGGGAGCGAGCGGGTCATGTAGATCTTCCTCAGCATCTCGAAATTTTTTGTTCGCAGGGGTGAATCGGTGTCGCTGATAACGGGGGTGTGGGGCCGGTGAGAGCCGCGCGTAATCATCCGGCGAACTATACCCGATAGTCGAACCGCTGTCGATGTGAAGAAATTTTCATGCAGGAGCGCGTAGGCGAGTTTTCAGAAGAAAGCAAACTCAGGATGCGCAAAGTACTCAAAGTGTGTGGTAGTGTCTGGAGAACTACCTCAAGATGGGGATTCAGGGTTAAGGAGAAGTCGGCATGAAAGTTGCGTTTGTAGGTTTGGGAATTATGGGGCAGGCGATGGCGACGAACCTGGTCAAGGCCGGCCACGAAGTGACGGTGTGGAATCGCACGCCGGGAAAATTGGTGGAAGGCGCGGGAGTGGCTCCGACGCCGGCTGCGGCGGCGCAGGGCGCGGAAGTGGTATGGATGTGTGTTTCCGACACCGACGCGGTGGAAAGCGTTTTATTTGGCGCGAATGGAATGGAAGCGTCGCTGACCGAAGGCATGATCATTGCCGACTCCAGCACGATCTCTCCAACCGCGACCATGAAGTTTGCCGATCGGGTAAAGGCGAAGGGCGTGGCCTGGGTGGACGCGCCGATGACCGGGTCAAAAATCGGAGCACGGGACGGGACGCTGGTATTCATTGTCGGCGGAGATGAAGCCCCGATTGAGCGGCTGAAGCCGTTGTTCGCGGCGATGGGCAAGAAAATTTTCCGCATGGGCGAGACCGGCAAAGGGCAGGCTACAAAACTCGCCATGAACCTGCAGATCGCCATGATTTTCGAAGGCTTCGCCGAGGCGCTGACTTTGGCCACCAAGCTCGGGGTCGATACGCAACAACTGGTTTCGCTGATTGAAGCGACCATGGTCCGATCCGGCGTCGTCGAGTATAAGGCGCCGTTTGTGATGGAGCGCGACTTCACGCCGAATTTTCCGCTGCGGCTGATGCATAAGGACATCAAGCTGACGCTGGAGGCAGCCAAGGAAGCACGGGTGAAACTGCCGGCCCTGGAGACGGTCGAAGAGATTTACGAAATGGCGACCGAGGATGGGCACAAGGATCTGGACTATGCCGCCACGCTGACGCTGCTCGAAAAGTGGGCCGGCGTGCAGGTAAAGGGGAAGGCAGCATAGCGGCAGTGCTGTCTGAGGAAACAATGAGTTTCAAGCCGTGATCGGGGCACGAAGTGACCTGTCCATTACTCCCGTAATGCGCGCCCAGCCGCTATTACACAAGTATTACAGTTTCCACCCCTTTGCTCCTGTTAGGTTAACTATGGTTTGTTCAACGTCGAACAGAGCTGAGGAACCCCTTGGATATGGAACTGCAAGACCTAGCGAAGACGCAGGCTGCAAAAAACGAAGTCAACTGGATCACGGCGATTTTTATGGCGCTGTTTCATGTGGGCGCTATCGCTGCTCTCTTCTTTTTCACCTGGAAAGCGTTGCTGGTTGCGATTTTCCTGTGGTGGGTGGCGGGAAGCCTGGGAATCGGGATGGGCTACCACCGGCTGCTCACGCACCGCGGCTTCAAGACTCCCAGGTGGGTGGAATATTTTCTGACCTTCTGCGCCACGCTCGCGCTTGAGGGCGGACCGATTTTCTGGGTGGCGACGCACCGCATTCATCATCAGTATTCCGATCAGGAAGGCGATCCGCATTCCCCAATCGATGGCAAATGGTGGGCCCACATGGGCTGGATTCTCATGGGCAAGTCGATGCACCATGACACAACCACGCTGGCCCGTTATGTCCCGGATCTGGCGAAAGACAAGTTTCATGTCTGGATTACCAAATACCATTACGTCCCGCAGATCGCTCTGGGCGTTGTGCTGTTGGCTATCGGCGGACTGCCTTGGCTGCTTTGGGGAGTATTTTTCCGCACCGTGTTTTTGTTGCACGCGACCTGGCTGGTGAACTCGGCAACCCATTCCTGGGGAACACGGCGGTTTGCGACCCGCGATCTTTCGACCAACAGTTGGTGGGTAGCGCTGCTCACCTTCGGCGAGGGCTGGCACAACAATCATCACGCCCATCCGACCTCGGCGGCCCACGGATTGAAGTGGTATGAGATTGACGCCAACTGGTATGGCATCTGGACGCTCTCGAAGCTGGGCATGGCCTGGGATATCAAGCGCGTGCGCCTGACTGAATTGAAAAAGGGACTGGTGGCTGCTCCCAACGGAAGATTGATCACCGACGCGCTGCCCGAGGCCTCCGCGGCCGGCGACTAAATTAGCCAAGCCGTAACAAATCAGCCCCGGCGCAATGCCGGGGCTTTCTATTTTGCTCGAGAATGTTATCGTCCGGTCGCTCACACCCGGATGATCATGACCTCCGTCGCCTTAATCAGCGCGGCCGCAGTCTGGCCCTTCTTTAACTGCATCTCGCGGATCGCGCCGGACGTGATCAGGGACGTGATCAGCTGTCCTCCTACCGACAGCGTGACTTGACCGACCAGTCCACTCACTTTGACCTCCACGATGCGCCCCACCAGTTGATTCCGGCCGCTGATGCGCTGGTAGGTGATGCGGCGCTCTTCCTCATTGTGGCCTCGGCTTCGATAGAGCAGGCGGTCGACCTCCGCTTGCGGGATGCGGTGATGTCCCCCGGCGGTTTGGACGCTGCGAATCTTTTTTCTGTAGATCCACTGCTTAATCGTGGGAAAGCTGATTCCCAGTTGGACAGCGGCGTCCCGGAGGTGTAGTAACTGCTCACTTTTTGGTTGAGACTTCAAGTTTTTTGCCATCGAACGAAATCGTAGCGCCGTCTCTGACGATCTTCAAGCAGCCAAGCCACGCTAATAACTAATCCACTCGCCGACCCAGATGAATAAGAATATATCCGTATATGTTTTGACTTAGAAAAGATATATCATGTACACTTCACAGTTCTCTTTTCCGGTTGGAAACTCTTGGAGGAACTACCCTGATGAGTAAGGCCGTTCTGCGGGTTGCTGCGCTGATTTTCTTTGCCTCATCGCTGGAGGCGTTCCCGGCGTGGGCCCAAACCGGAGCGAAAACCCCCGACGCCTGCGCCAGCGGCCACGAGTTTGCCACCACCGACTGCGCCCTGACCTGGCACGGCATCACGCTCTATGGCGCATATGACGTCGGCCTCGGCTGGGTCAGCCACGGCTTACCCGAGAACGGCTACAACTACGAAGGCGAATCTCTGGTGAACCGTAACGGCTATCAACATCGATTCCTCGTCGCACCGAACAACCTGCAGCAGACGGGTCTGGGCATCAGAGGCAAGGAAGAGTTTCTGCCTGGCTGGTCGGTTGTGTTCAACGCTTCCACCGGCATCAATCCCCAGTCCGGCCTGCTCGCCAACGCGCCCGCTACTGACACCATCAACAACGGACTTCCCAGGAGCAGTTACTCGATAGCCATCGACGGCGCGCGCGCCGGCCAACCTTTCAATGACGAATTCTATGGCGGTGTCTCGTCCGCGCATTTCGGCACCCTGACCTTCGGTCGTCAGCGCTCTCTCGGTACCGATGCGATGCTCCTTTACGATCCGGCCGGCGGCTCCTATGACTTTTCCTACATCGGCTATAACGGCACCATGGCCGGCGGCGGCGATACTGACGATAGCCGTTGGGACGACGCCCTGAAGTATCGCCTCGCCTATGGCCCGGTCCATTTCGCCGCGATGTATAAATTCGCCAACGGTTCTGCCGGTTGCTACTCGGACTCCACAACCTGGACTGCCGCCAACTGTGCGCCGGAACAGGCCCACAACAACGCCTATGGATTCGACCTCGGCGGAACCTCCGGCAAGTTCTCCGCCGACGCCGTCTTCCAACATTACAACCAGGCGATCAGCGTATTGAATCCTTTGCTGGGCCCTCAGAGTCTGAGTCCGGCAGGGCAATATCAGTCGACCACCGACAGCATCAATCAAAATCCCATCAACGGTCCCAATCTGATCGACACGAACAACACCGTCTATGGCATCGTGACTGACAACAACGCAATCATGGTCGCTGCCAAATATCTTTGGGACCCCTTCAAGTTTTTCGCCGGCTATGAATACATCTGGCAGAACAACCCCTCGGACCCGTTGGGCGTCGGCGCCTCCGACCAGGGCGGTTATTTCATGAGCGGGGTCGAAGATAACAATCTGGATTCTGAAAAGTTGGTGCAGATCTGGTGGACCGGCGCGAAGTACACCTACCGCAAGAAAACTGACTTCACGTTCGCCTGGTATCAACAGCGGCAGAACGACTTCCGTAGTCCGCCGGCCTGCTCGCCCTCAGCCGGTTTCCGCAGTTCTTGCGCGGGCAACCTTAACGAGGGCTCGCTCTACGTGGATCATCACTTCACCAAGCGCTTCGACGGTTTTGCCGGAATTACATATTCCTGGGTGAACGGCGGTCTGGCCATCGCCATTCCTCATGGCCCCGGCGTCCCCTATAACTCGAACAACAACTTTGCCCCGACCATCGGCGGTCGTTTCGCCTTCTGATCGTTTCCCGGCGGACTTCCGCGGCGGGTTTAGTCGATAGCCCGACATTGGGGCTGTCCAAGCCCTGCGCCCGACGGGGTAAAATCGAAGCGGAATCGCCATGCGCATTTCAAGCCGCCGCGGAACCATCGCATTCTTCCTCATCCTGGGCATTTGCCTGGTCGCGCTTGCTGTCGCCCTCAACGTCGGCTGGATCATCCTCAACTGGCGCGAAGGCGTGCTGCTGTTTTTTGGAATCGTCTTCTTCGCACTCCTGATCGCCGGCATGGTCGTCAATACGATTTTTCTGGTGCGCGAGCTCCGCCGCAGCGAACAGCACGACAGCTTCATCAACGCCGTAACGCACGAGCTAAAGACGCCGGTGGCCTCGATCCGCCTGCACCTGGAGACGCTGCAGCGCCGGGAACTGAACGAAAAACAGAAACACGAGTTTTACCAGCTCATGCTCAGCGATGCCGATCGGCTGACCGAAACCGTCGAGCAGGTCCTGCGGGCCGGGCGCGCCGGGGACAAGAAGGCAGGACGCGAGAAGGCGGAAGTCGATTTCCGGCAGCTGGTCCGCGATTGCATGGACGCAACCCGAAACCGCCACCACCTGGAGCCGCAAGCCCTGCGCTATGAAGAGGCGCCGACCAGCGGTAACGGGCTGCGCGTGCGCGGCAGCGCGGAGGATCTTCGGACCGCGGTTTTCAATGTGCTCGACAACGCAGTCAAGTATTCTGCCGACAATGTGGAAGTGCGGGTACGGCTCGAAGCTCCGGACGAAAAACGCATTGTGCTGCGCGTGCAAGACCAGGGAGTCGGCATTCCTCCCGAGGATGTGAAGCAGGTTTTCAAGCGCTTTTACCGCGTCACGCATCGCTCGCGGGCGCACGTGAAGGGCACCGGGTTGGGATTATTCATCGTCAAAGCGATCGCCCAGAAGCATGGCGGCAAAGTTTTCGCCGAGAGCGACGGCGAGGGCCAGGGAACGACCATCGTTCTGGAACTGCCGAGGTGGGCGGCATGAGCCGCGTGCTCGTGGTCGAGGACGAAGCGCACCTGGCGCAAGGATTGCGTTTCAATCTTGAGGCCGAGGGCTATGCCGCGGAAGTGGTTGGCGACGGCGAGGCGGCGACCGACCGGCTGCTGGCGAAGAACGAAAATTTCGACGCCGTCGTGCTCGACATCATGCTGCCGGGCAAAGACGGATTCAGCGTGGTCTCCGAGTTGCGCGCGGCGCGGAACTATGTGCCCGTGCTGATGCTGACGGCACGGGGGCGTCCGGAAGACGTGCTGAAAGGTTTTGCTTCGGGTGCGGATGATTATCTGGCCAAGCCGTTTGATCTCTCGATCCTGCTGGCGCATTTGCAGGGCTTGCTGCGCCGCAGCCAGTGGGGCCGCGGCGGGCAGCCAGCCGGGAAGCAGGTTCGCGACGAAGCACCCGCCGATGCCGCGCACGTCGAGGATTTGGGAGCGTTCACCTTCGCCGGCAAGACGATCGATTTCGGCGCTCTGGAATTACGATCCGGCGAGACCACGATTCATTTGACGGTGATGGAGTCGGAACTGCTGCGCCACCTCGTGCGCAACGACGGCCGCATCGTGTCGCGCAAGCAGATTCTGGAAGAAGTCTGGGGGCTGCACGAAGACACCGACACCCGCGCCATCGACAATTTCGTCGTGCGGCTCCGCCGATATATAGAGGACGATCCCGCCAATCCGCGGCATTTATTGACGGTGCGCGGAGTCGGCTACCGGTTTACGGCGAACCCGGAACAAAAATAAATGCCGCCAGGGAATCAGCCATCGCGCAGCGACTGAAGCCGTCCCCCCAGTCTCACATCCCCCATTACGCCCGGCACAGTTCCGCCAGCAGCGTTTCCCTGCGTTCGATGGCGATTCCATTCAACCGCCCGAGAACCACGATGTACAGTCCCCAGGAAGCGATTGCCAGGGCCAGGAACACCAGCGCGGCAATCCAGAGATTCTCAAGAAGGCGCGCAATAGCGAACGTTCCCACCCCAATCCCCACGATGACGACTTGTACCCCCAGACTGATGAGAACCGTCGTCTGCGAAACGTTCTGGCGGCCGAACGTCGCGAAGTCGCGTTTCTTCGGTGAATAGAGCGAGAGCAGGTTGCCGGCGGTAAAATTCAGCGGCGTGGCGAACAAAAGTGCGGTCAAGGTCGCCACCGAGACTGCGGGTGCGGGCGCTCCGTAAAGTGCCGTGACCGCGATCCAGGCCATGGCGATGTTGGCCGCAAGAATCGAGGCGTGCATCAGGTTCTTGCCCAGCACGATATGTTGAAAGGTCGCTGGCGACGCGTAGAAGAACTGCATGCCGCCGCCATCGCCTCCAAAGCTGTTATAGACGAGGTTGGTCAGCACCAGCAGGGAATACGCGGCAGCGCCGGGAAACGCCATGTCGGCAGCGCGACTCAGAAACATGGAATGGTGCATCTGGTTCATTGCCCCGAATCGGAAGATGATCAACATAAAGAGCGGCATAATCAGGGTCAGCAGCATGGGCCCGCTGCGGGCGAGATAACGGATTTCCTTTTCAAATACTGCGGCCACCGACGCTGAAAATCCGGGCAGATCCCAGCCCACCTGCACCGTCTGCGCCTGCGCGCCCGCGGCCGGCCGCGCCTCAGCTTCGCTCAGATTTTCGCCGCGAAATTGATTTCGCATTCGCAGATGCAGCAGATATCCGATGGCCATGGTCAGCGAGTCGAGAAACAGCAGCGAAGTGAAACCAATCATGTACCGCCCATGAGAAGCCTGGGCAATCGCGTCGCCAGCCAGACCGGGAGGCAGCGCTCCTTGCACTTGTGTGGCGATCTCGACCGCTCGCTTCAGTTCCGGGCTGGGCTTTCTCTGAAAATGCTGCGTCATCGGCCCAATCAACTGAAAGCTCAGCATCAACAGAATGAACAGAACGCCCAGAACTTCCCGCGTCCGCCGCTGCGCGAGCCAGCGTTCGAGCCACGCGAACACGGTCTGCATCAGCACCAGATTGAACAGCGCAAAGGTAAACAGCACAACAGCCGCCCAGGGAAGCAGCAGGGGCTTCGCGATGCTGACGCCCAGAAAAACTCCGAACACGCCCACGCTGCCCAGCGCGCTGGCGGGATCGAAGAAACCATAGGCCAGGCGAATCACGAAAAAAGAACGATACGTCAGCGGGAAGCGCAGCAACTCCGAAGAGTCCGGATTGTTGGTAAAGGCGGTCGCCATCACCGGAAAAACTTGCCAGAAGAAAAAAATCAGCCACAAAAGAATCGGCAGAAACTCGACCTTATCGTGCGCCGCGAAATACCACGAAACCCCGGTGGCGCCCGCAAAACCCACGAATCCCCCAAGCGTGAACCCTCCCGTCACGATAATGCGCGACGCCAGTTCCATCTTGCCGCGCTTGCTGCGCAGCCCGTTCACAAACATCCGCCAGCGCAGTTGGCCGATGGTTGTAACTTGCGCGTAGACACTGATGGGAGATGTCATTTCGTGTGGCCTCAATTCTTGCACAGGCCGGTGGAAACGTGCATCCTGATGACAGGCCATGCGCCCGTTCGCGTGAACCACCCACAATTCCGGTGACGGTAATCACAATCGCAAGTGGACTGGCTCACGGTCGTTTCCTAAGAGGCCGGTAACAATATTAGGTGGTTCTGGGAGGAGTAGGATCATGATGCCGTCCGAGCGAGTCCCTCTGTGGGACACGGTTACGCATCCGTTTGCAAATGCGCTGGACTTTGCTTTTGGCTGTCACCACCCAAGACTGAGCCGCGTCTTTACGATCGACGGCCACACTTACAAGGTGTGTTGCGATTGCGGCGCACATTTCAGCTATTCTCTTCGCACCATGTCCGTGGTCCGTCGCCACCGGCGCTTCCCCGGAGTGCGACGCTTGCGGGCGCGAAGCCGCCGCAGAAAATCCCTGCGCCGCAGCTAGCTGTTGTGAACAAAAAAGGAATAACAAAGAACGAACAACCAATTCCGCCGGACCGCTCCGTCTCAGCCTTCCTCCGCCAGCCAGCCAGATTGCCCACCTACCCCAGCCACGAAAGTTCCTGCTCGCTTCGGCGCTCTCCGCCGACAATCCGCAAAAAAATCTGCTCCAGCGTCAGCTTCTCGCCCGTGGATTGATTCCCGTCATCCGACCCAGCCGGAGTCTGCGCTTTCACTCCGGCGCGCAGTTCTTCGAGTGATCCCTGCGCTACCAGCTTTCCCTGATGAATGATGGCGACGTGGCTGCACAGCCGCTCCACAATCTCCAGCACGTGCGAAGTCAGAAAAATTGTCGCCCCGCGCGCGATCATGCCTTGCAGCATGGACTTCAGCGTCCCCGCAGCGATGGCGTCAACGCCCTCGAACGGTTCGTCGAGAAACAGAACTTTCGGCCCATGAATCACGGCGGCCGCCAGCGCGAGCTTCTTCTGCATCCCGTGGGAATAATCGGTGACCAGTTTTTTCGGTTGGTCGGCCAGTTGCATGAAGTCGAGCAATTCTGCCGCGCGCTTCGCGGCGGTGTCGCGGTCCAGGCCGTACATGCGTCCCGCAAAGCTGAGAAACTCCGCCCCGGTAAGCCGGCCAAACAGAGCCATGCCTTCGGGCACCACGCCGATCTGCCGCTTGACGTTCACCGGATCGGCATTGATATCGAGCCCAAGAATCTCGATTCGTCCAGAGCTCGGCGCCAGCAACCCGGTCAGCATTTTGATCGTGGTCGACTTACCCGCGCCATTCGGCCCAAGAAAGCCGAAAAACTGTCCCGGAGCGACTTGCAGGTCGACGCTGTCGACGGCAATGAGCTCGCCGAATCGGCGCGTCAGGCCTTGAGTGGAGATGGTGGGTGCAAGGTCCATGCGGTTCTGAATCTGAAACATCTGAATCTAGCACAGCCGTGAATCGCGCGCTCCCCGCATCCCAAAATTGAACCCTCCCAGAGTGGCAATCGTCTCGCCGATTTATTCGACCTGATCTCTAGCCTTCCGCGAACCCGCGCCCGATGATGGAGAAGTGTTGCACGAGGGGTTCGCGCACACACCAGATCGAGCTTGACCATTCCAGCACAATCGCTCTCCGCCGCATACGGCATCCCGAAAGGAGCCTCTCCTATGAAGAAGTGCCTCGTCGTTTCAGTGATGTTCGTTTTTGCTTCTCTGTCCGCTTTCGCCTCCAGAAGCGTCAGCGTCCGCTCGCAGCCCAGCGCATCGCGGCAAATGCGGGTCCGGCACATTCACCCGTCTCGCCACGCCAGCAGCCAGGTAGTTGCCCATCCGCACGGGGCCGCAGTTACGTTGCCCTCGACGCGCCCGCCCGTTCCGCCGGCAAGACAAGCTGCGATTCCCGCTCCTAAGGGACGGTTCTCGACTCGACACACCAACGGTAGCAGCCTCCCCACCGTCAGTTTTATCGCCGCGGCACGCACCCTCACCGGCGGCGAAGATGACGATGAAACCGAACCCGTCATGGGCGATTTCAACGGCGACGGAAACATGGACGTCGCGAAGATTGTCGCGAACACGGTTGGTCAAACCACGACTTACTCCATTTCTGTGGTGCTGGGCAATGGCGACGGCACTTTTCAAACCGCCATGTTGACCAACACGCCCGGCAATGCCGACGATCCCATCGTCGTGGGCGATGTCAACGGTGACGGCAACGACGACATTCTTCAGATTCACCCCGAGGGTGATGACTGCCGCGCCGCCCGCCGGCGCAACGCTCAGCCTCAGGATTGCGGCGGATCTTCCGTCGATGTTCTGCTCAGCAATGGCGACGGCACCTTTGCCGCGCCCGTCAACTATCCGATTTCTGACAACGGTCTGAACGGCGGAGTTCTGGCCGACCTTACCGCCAACGGCAAGCTGGACATTCTCGTCGTCGACAATGCCACTCCCGCGGACGTCATCGAATTGCTCGGCGTCGGCGACGGCACGTTTCAGGCCGCCTCCACCGTCACCACGCTCGCCGGAGCCGCTCCCAACGGGCTGTTCTTCGCCGACTTCAACGGCGACGGAAAGCTTGACATTGCCAGCGGCTACGGCCAGGTCGAGGTCTATCTGGCCACCGACAGCGGCTTTGCCGCTCCTGTTTCACTGGTCACTCCTGATACCCAGTATGATTCCTGCTTCAATACTTCGGGCGATCTGAACGGCGACGGCATGCCGGAGATCGTCAGCGTGAACTGCGACGACGAAAACAGCGTAACCATCTACGTCAACAACGGCGACGGTACTTTCCAGACCGGCGTCTACTACAATCTCACCGGCGATCTCTACCAGGAGCCCAGCGAGGCGGCCATCGGCGACCTGAACGGCGACGGCAACGCCGACATCGTCGTCGGCAACACTTATGGCGGCGACCTGAGCATTCTGCTGGGCAACGGCGACGGAACCGTCGCCGCCCAAAAAGTGAACTACGGGATCGGAGGGTATCCCTGGTTCACCCCGCTGCTGGCTGACTTCAACGGCGATGGCTTGCCAGATGTCGTCATGCCCGACGACTATTTCAACTTCGTTTACTTACAGGGCTACGGCGACGGTAGTTTCGATGCCACCGTCAACTATCCTCTGCCCAACAGCTTCGACCAGTACGCCTGGACGTACAGCGTAGCTACCGGGGACTTTAACGGAGACGGTATCCCTGACGTTGTAGCGGGGCAGATTGACAACCACGGTTCGACCGGAGTGGTCGTCTATTTGGGCAAGGGAGACGGCACGTTCTATCCGGGAGTGAGCTACGGTGACAGCTTTGATCTTGGCTATGTCGCGGTCGCTGATTTTAATGGCGACGGTAAGCTCGACATCGCCGCTACCGATCCCGCCAGCGGGGTGGTCAATATCTTTCTCGGGAACGGCGACGGAACCTTCAGTATCGGGCTCCCCTTTTCCACCGGAGGCTCCGGTCCGCAGAATATAGTCACGGGCGATTTCAACCACGACGGCAAGATAGACATCGCCGTCGCGAATGAGGAGACCGGTAACGTCGCCGTATTGCTGGGGAACGGCGACGGAACCTTCGCCTCCGCGGTTACCTATCCGACCACTGGCTACAACCCCTACCTAATTTCGACTGCGGACTTGAATGGCGACGGCTATCTTGATCTTGCCGTCACCGCTTATACTGACGGCACCTCCGCGGTCGGAGTGTTTCTGGCCAACAACGACAACAGTGGCACATTCAAGACGGTTACCTACACTGTCACCAATGGCTACCCGATCCTCGCTGCTTTCGGCGACCTCAACAACGATGGGAATCTGGATATGGCGGTCACCGAGGATGAAGGTACAACCTATCCGGGACTCATCGAGGTGGGTCTGGGAAATGGCGACGGCACATTCGGAACCCTCACCGCCTACCCGAGTTCGGTCCTGGCGGAGGATCCGGGTCCTGGCAATATCCAGATGTATGACATCAACGGAGATGGGAATCTGGACCTGGTCTATCTCAACTCCAATTTCGGTACTCTCGCAGTAATGTACGGCAATGGAGATGGAACGATGAACTCTCCGGTCGAGTGGCCGGCCAATGACGATACCTATGGCATGGCTCTTGCCGACGTAAACCAGGACGGCGCCACCGACGTGCTGGTGGGCAACGACTACGCCGGGGGCTTTAGCGTTCTATTGAACGCGACCGGCACCGGCACCGCGCCCAACTTCTCGATTGGGACGCAGACCCCAACCGGGACCGTCACTGCCGGTTCCTCGGCAACCTATACCCTGAATCTGGCCGGCAGCTTCGGCTACAACGGGACGATCACGTTTGCCTGCGGCAACTTGCCGGCCGGGACAACCTGCTCGTTCAGTCCAACCTCGGTCGTGGCCCAGGGTATTTTGCCTCTGACCACAACTCTCACCGTCACCACCACAGCGGATTCTGCCAGCTTGTTGCGGCCGGAACGGCCGGGCACAGCTCCTGGTTCGCGGATCTTCGTGGCTAGCCTCAGCGGCATGGGTCTGTTCGGCCTGCTCCTGCTGGGCGCCGGGAACAAAGACAGGAAAAACGACAGCCGGAACAGCGGCACCGCGAAGATGTCCAACGGCAAGAAGCGCCCGGCCGTCCTCCTGCTCGGCGTAATGACGCTGTTGATGGTGTGCACCTTGGTAGGATGTAGCGGCAGCAGCAGCACCAAAACTGTTACCTCCACCGGCACTCCCGCTGGCAGTTACATTGTGACGGTCACTTCGACCGGAACTGGAACCGGAGCGCCCTCTCACAGCCTCAACCTGACTCTGGTCGTGCAGTAAAGGCAGAGCAGTAAGACCGTGCAGTTAAGGCTGAGCGAAAAACAAGAGCGGCCGGGAATTTTCCCGGCCGCTCTCGTCATTTCTCGTCTCTCGTCCCGCGCCGTTCTAGAACAAATTCCACAGGAACCCTAAGCGCCTCAACGGGATGTGTAAGTTACAGATTCTTTGATAGGTTAAAAGGGTAGGATGGGAAAGCAAGGTGGAATGGTAGCACAAATTAGCAGAGAAAAAGCCTGTGTGTTTGCTTCCACCGGGTAGCTTCGTGCGGCTAGAATCCCAGACATGATGGGAAACGAGACTAAGACTGTGCGTTGCTCAACTGACAAACCCCTGCCATTTGATAGGCTTCGTCAACACTTGGATGCGGAGCTAGAAATGAACGTTATGCGCGGGGTAATACAGATCGCACGGGAGAACGACTACGCCTTCCAACTCACGTATCGGAATTGCGACTTAGCCACGGTGACTCGCATTTTTCAGAGGATATGCGGGAGGGTTTATGCAGGCGTCAAAATTACAGTGATTTGAGTAGCCGCCCGCGGGATGCTCTAGCCCTCAAGGACTATCCTGCCACGCTCCGCGAAGCAAATGAATAAATACCCCCGCTCGTCGGGGGGCGAACCCAGGGTTGTCACATCGTCCACATTGACTAGCCCGCTGCGTGACAAGAGCGCTAGCGTTGCGTTGCCGAATCGCCGCCCCCATCTCAAGGGTTGGAGGGCTTCCTTGTCTGCTGCCATTTCAATGGCTTCCCGCCACTGCGCTTAAAGCTGCGTTGTGCGGCGCGGCCAAGGGGCGAGCTCCAGACCCTCCTTGGCCAGTGCATTTCTAATGCTGTTCATGGAGTCTATGCCCAAGCCGCGAATCTTCCACAAGTGGGCCTCGGACATCTCGCACAAATCTTGCACAATCCTGCACCCCGCTTTTCGCAATAAGTTGCTAGCGCGAACGCTGAGGTCCAGGTCATCCATCGGGCTTTGAGGCGATACCATAATAGGAAAACTCTGTCCCACAGGAACCTAGTCAGACAAGTAACACTCTTGATTCCTGAGCGGTTGGGGACCAGAGATAGGAACGTCACCACGCGCGATAGAATAGTCCTCGTCTCATATGGACGTTGACAATAAAGGATTGAATCAGCTCCTTCTCAGTCCCCTGTACCTCTTCGATCAGTTGTTGAGCACTGCAATACCCGGCGCGTTATTCATGCTGCTCCTCAGCTTCAAGGGAAACGTCGCCATGCGAGCCTTTTGGCTACAAAATGTCCTGGGGTATAAAACCAAAATTGCGGCATTCTGCATTTTGGCATTTGTCGTTGGACACTTCATTAAATTGCCTCTCACCCTGCTGGCGTCGTTGCGTCAGAACAAAGAAGATATTTCCGGCCTGTCCGAACATCTGAAAAAACAGACGCCGGAAGTGCGAGCGATGTTGAAGGGCATGATAATCGATGGCGCTCTGCTTTCTATGCCGGGTCTAATGGACCGCCTATCCGTTGCCAAAGCGGAAGCTGGCTTTCACCTGGGGACCGGCTTGGCGTTTTTGCTAGCGGCCGGTTTTCCCGGAGATGGCTCTCATACCCGCTGGTTTGAGGCGGCGTTTGGATTAGTGCTCCTATGGGTTGGGGTGGCCAAAGCTAAAGCGTATGCAACACAAACACTTTCGACAGTGGGTGTTGGTTTGGCCAACATAGTTGGGAAACTGACTCTGGAACAAATGCAGGTGCACCTCAGTATTCTAAAGATCATTCTCGGAGGCGCAGCCCCAACAGTCGAAGTGCCGGAAGTCAAGCCCCAACCGAGTGACGTTGCGAGTGGCGCTCAGAGTGTGACCTAACGCGCCGGAGTGACGTGCCCATCGGACGGCCACCCTCCCGTAAGACGCGCTCATACACGGTGCGCGGGAACCGGATATTCCGGTAACGGCGCTTGTGCAGCGTCTCCGGCATCTCTTCCACGACGACGCCCGCTCCCGCCCGAAAATCCGCGTGACCTTGCGGCGGCATTTAATCAGCGCACTTCAGGTGAGCAACGATGCTATGGGGTAGCTCCATACCCCCGAATTTTCAACAGCAGCTTCTAATGCGAAATGCGGGCTATCTTGGACGCGGTTTTTGGCTAGTCGCCGCGGAGCGCATCCTCCAGTGTCGGGCCGTTATCGGGCGGTGGGACGGGCGCCGTTCTAGAACAAATTCCACAGGAACTGGTTGTAGACCTCGTGGTGGAACTGCACCTCCGGCGCTTTCACGAACGTTCCCAGAGCCCGAGGGCAGCGATCGGCTGCGGCTTGCTTCAGGTCGGCGTAGCGGCCCTTCACGTCTTCCCCGAGAAGGGTCGTGGTCCATTCCGCTTTCTTGAAGTCCTTGAGCGCGTCGTAAATGTTGTCGGGCAAATAACGTTCGGCTTGGCGCAGGTTCTTGATCTTTGAGGTTTCGCCATCGATGCCGGTTTTGAAAATCGCCAGCATCACCATGTAGGGATTCGAATCGGGCGAGACCGAGCGCACCTCGACCCGCATGCTCTTCTCGTTGCCGATGGGGATGCGGATCATCGACCCGCGGTCGACCGGCGAGGCCTTGATCTGGTTCGGCGCTTCAAAATGCGGATCGAGCCGGCGATACGCATTCACGCTCGCATTGAGCAGCAGGCAAATGTCGTTGCCATGCGTAAGAATGCGATCAAGGAACGCCCACCCCAGCTTGCTCAGTTTCTCTTCGCCCTTCGCGTCCCAAAAAAGGTTCTTGCCGTTTTCACTGATCGAAACGTTGGTGTGCATGCCGCTGCCGTTCACGCCCACCACCGGCTTGGGCAGGAACGACGCCGTCAGTCCCATATTCGTCGCGACCTGCCGGCAGATCAGCTTATAAAGCTGGATCTGGTCGGCCGCGGCAACAACTTCCCCGTAGCCGTAGTTGATTTCAAACTGCGAAGGCGCGACTTCCGGATGGTCTTTTTCGTTCTGGAATCCCATGGCGCGCTGCACTTCCGCCGTGGTGTCGATGAAGCTGCGTAGCGGGTCGCCGGGCAGCGAATGATAATACCCGCCCGTATTCACATATTCGAACTTGCCGCTTTCGTGATAATGCCGCTCGGCGTCCGGACCGTTGAAAAGAAATCCTTCAATTTCGTTGGCGGCGTTGAGCGTGTAGCCTTTTTTCTTGTGAAGCTCGGTTGCATAGCTCTTCAACACCCCGCGAATGTCGCCAACGTAAGGCGTGCCGCCCTTGTCGATGACGTCGCCGAACACCAGCACCTTGCCCGGACCAAACACATCGGACGGCCCCCAGTAGAACGCGCTCCAGTCGATCCCGAGTCGCAAATCGCTCTCCCGCTGCGCCGTAAACCCGCGGATCGATGATCCGTCAAAAGTCAGGTTGTCCCAGCTCTTCAGCAAAAACTTTTTATCGTAATCCAGCATGTGGAGGCGGCCTTCTAGATCGCTGAAGAGCACGGTGAGCGCCTTGATGCGCTTCTCGTCGGTCAGATATTTGAGCCGTTCCTCGCGGATTTTGTCGATTGCGACGCGGTTTCTGCGCTGCTCCTTCGCCTTGAGGTTGAGTTCTTCGAGTTCGTCGTACGGCAGTGCCAGGAAATTGCGCAGTTCGGTGGACATGGATGTCGTTCAGTCTCCTTTAATGTAGACAGAATGATTTGAGCCAAGCGTCGTCGGAACAACGAAGAATAGCGCGCGATGGCAGATGCAGCCAATCGAAAAAGCTGATGCGCGGCATAAAAGGGATTTATTTCGGGAGCGAGGGAACGCGAGGGTCCAGCTGAATCGTTCCCGGAGCCGAGACGGACGAGGCGGCCCATTCGCTGACCGGATTCTGCTGGCCGCAATCCGTGCAGCGGGTCGTCGCGAAGCGGGCCGAGCAGCGGGGACAGACTCCCCAGGTTTGGAATGTATCGAAAGCCTGCCCGCAGTTTCCGCATTTCCAATACTCGCCCACCGGGGGCGCGGTTTTGCAGCTGGGACAGGCAAAGCCGTCGCGCCGCGGCAATTTTGCCATCTTCAACAGAGCGCGTGCATGCTGCAGGCCGCCCCAGCAATTCATCAGCATGAACACTGCGATTGCGCCCAACCAGAGATCCTGCTCATAGAGCGCCAGCCCGATGAAGGCGGCCACGCCGACAAAGCCGAGGATCGTCGCCACCAGCAAACTGCGGGCGCGTCCCAGAGCAAACCACAGCAGAGAGCGCAAAATCTGGCCACCGTCGAGGGGATAGACGGGCAGGATGTTGAAAATCAAAAGGCCCAGGTTGATGTAGAAAACCGCTCGCAGCAGGACATAGAGATCACGGGCGCTGGTCGCCATTCCCGCCGACCGGCCCATGATGACGGCCACATACAGGACCGGCAACAGCACCACATTGACCAACGGTCCGGCGGTGATGCTCCAGAGCGTAGCGCCAGGGCGCTGCGGCGGATCAACATAAGCGACTCCGCCGAGAGGCCACAGGACGATGCGGTTCGCCCGGCCGCCCACCTGGCGGCAGGCCAAGGCATGGCCAAATTCGTGGATCGTCACGATCAGGAACAGCGCCATATACTCCAGCACGTTCCAGCCGACGGAAGAATAGACTCCCTTGCGGCTCTCGATTTCGTACGCGGCCACCAGAAACCAGGACCAATGGAGAAATACGTCGATTCCGAACAGGCGAAAGAGATGAATCGAGCCCTGGCGCATCTGCGCAGTGTAATTCATCCCGCCGCGCTTGAGCGTAAGTTCTTTCAAAGGTCAGGAGGTTACTGCCGGTGGGCCTTGGCCCCGGCGGCCAACTCGCGCAGCGTGGTGAGGAAGCCGGCGGCGGTGCGGGGGTCGTCGAGGGCGTCGAGTTTAATGGTGGCGGAAAACTGCGGAGACTCAGGGCGGAACCGAACCTGCAGCACATCCTGCTGGCGGACGGTCATCAGCGCATTCAGTTCGGCGGTGGGATCCTGCTTCAAGTGAGTGCGGGTGGTCAGAATCACGGGACCGGGCTCGTAAACATCCCATTCACGCTCGTCGCGGCGGCGGGCGCTGACTCCGCGGCTGTGCGCGCACCAACGATGCCGCACAACCTCGAGATGGAAGCTGGGTGATCCGCCAAGATCGGCCTCAAACGTCAGAGTTTCTTTCTGCTTGTGCCAGCAACTGATCAGCCACTGCACGGGCAGCGCCCGCGGCCGGAACTTCATGGTGACGCGGGCATTTTCGAAGCTGCGGGAAGGGAACTGCAGGCGGGCATGAAGGCGGAAGCTGTTGAGCCAGCGGGGTTCGAGAACCCGCCCCTTGCCGGCGCAAGCTGACTCCACCCAGCGCAGGGCCTCAGCCCCTTTGCGGCGGTTGTAGGCAGAAAAAAGCAGGTACCACAGCCCCAGAAAGGCCACCGCTCCGACCACGATGACTAGCAGGTGCCAACCCACAAGCTTCCCCTAGTGTCCCTCTGATGCCGATGGTACGTCCGGGGTTGCGGTTGGGGCAAGAGGGCAAGCGGCCTCAACTCGAATTTTTTTCTTACCTTTGGTCATAGATGAACCGTCAAGCTGTGGAAAACGGGAAGGAATCGGGTCGGGGCATTTTGCCGCCGAGTCACAGGGAAGCCTCCAGAACACTGGAACGTCGCAAGGCAGGCCTTTGCCAAGCGCTTGTTTGGTAATAATATAGTTGGCTGACTCTATGGGAAAAGGCCTATTAGGGTGGCTCGAATAGGGTCAAAAGAAGCGTGCGAGATGGCGATTGGGCAGTTTCTTTCCTCTAGTAAGAATGACAGGCTGATTCCGGGGTTGCGAAAGACAGTTGCAGATATGAGAGATCGGAGGCGTAACTTTGAGTCAAACGTGTAGCTCCTTGCGGGATCGCCCACGCATTGACAGAACTCGTGAACGCAACCCAGCGTTGCTCCAGCATAGCGCTCCTCAAAACTAGGTAGAAGAAGCGTATCTAGGCATCCCCTCTGCACCTCGTTTGGAACCTGCACTATTGCTGTTTGTGGGTTACCGTCAGCAATGACATTGGCCGCCTGTGGGATCGGGTACTGCTTTGCCGGATTAGCTAAATTAGCCTGTCGGAATTCTTCCTGACCAAGTCCCAAAGCCCCAGCAGGATCGTCATCAGAATCGATGACGACAACTACCCGAGTTATCGTGTCAAATTTGCTTTGGAAGGCAACGAGCCGCCGCCGAATTGCCTCTCTACCAGATGCCCCGTCTGGCTCAGGTTTGGGACATGAGACGTTAACGACCTTCCCGCTTGCCAACAGCAACCGTCTAAAAAATACTTCATCAGCCTTCCCCTCACAAACAAGCTGATACGGTGTATCGATCTGTTCTGGCATCTGCTATCGTCGCGGGTCGATCCCTTCCTGAATCGCCGCCAATGAGGATATTCCCGCAATCTGACTAATGGCGCATTCCCCGTTGTGAAGTCCAGTCTTGAGCATCGAGAGGTTCGATGGCGCGGTTCGCAATACTGTCTCCACGGCTTTCAGGAATTCCCAACTATGCGTGGCCGCAAATAACTGTACGTTGAACTCTCTGCAAAACTCTACCAGTGTTCTAAAAACTTCTTCGTAGTTCCCGAAGTAAAACCCATTCTCAATTTCATCTACGAGCAAGAGCCCATTGCGGTTGAGGCTGATCCACAATAACAAACTTATGAATTTGTTGATTCCAGATGATACAAGAGCCATCGGAATGCGTCTTTTTACCTCCTGCATTTTGGCCCAGATCATTTGCTGATTAGAAATACTTTCGGAACTCAAATCCTCGACCGAAGGGAAGATTTTCTTAATCGTGTTTATGACTTCCTGTTTTTCCCCGGAGATATTCAACATAGAAAGACGCTCGGCATTCTCGCGAGCACCGGCAACGAAGGCAGAGGCAAAAAACACCCCTGGGTATAGTTCTGGAGGATTCTCCACGACAATCTGGCCATTGACCACGTTAAGAGGGCAACTGTGTTCGTTGCCCCTTACCATCCAGCGAAAAACCAATTTGCGTACCCCCGGATTTGCGTCTGCTTGTGGTTTGAGACCACTCATCGTTATCTGAGAGCTGCCATAAGCGATAGTGAGCGTTCGTGAGTCCAGAAGCGAATCCATAATCTGAATTGTTGCCCCAGCCTCAAGTTTGGCATCGTGAAAAATATCGCTAAATACAGCCTCATAAGAGAGCCTGTCTCCCCCCAATTGGAAATTTGCTTCGGCCATTCCCCGAAAAGCGCGCATCCTGAAATAGATTTCAGGACTTATACCGCATTGAATCCATAATGCCTCCAAGAATGCAGTCTTGCCACTAGCGCTCTCGCCGATGAGTACATTGAACTGAGGAAGGTTGGAGAGGTTTATCTGTCGAAAACCTCTAAAATTTGTAATCTCAAGCGATTGAATCATGCGATAGCTTTCTCGAACATCAAGCGCTGCCGGCGCTAGTTGTTGACTTTCGGCGAGCATTGAGACACACTCCTACCTGCGGGAGTGTTTTGAAGCAATTCACATTCCCCGGATCATTAGAAAATGCCAACGAATCACCGGAAACCTTCCGCCAAGAATGAACCGGGTGATTTCGACAAATTCACAAGTTTTATGCGGCGTCTGGTTGCAGTTCCGCACTCAGAAATCAAAGCTAAACTGGACGCCGAGAAACAAGCGCGGAAACAGCGGACGAAACGGACTTCTTCCCGCGCCTCCCACGCCAAGGATTAGAACGGCGTTTCATCCACCTTGCCAGTGACCTCCGCGAAAGTCAACCGCTTCCCCACGATCTGTGATAAGGCTAGGCCGAAGCGTTCTGCATCGGTCAACTTGCGTCCGTTCTCATCCTTACGGTTATTGTAACGGAACATTTGCTCGTCCAAGTAGCGGTGAAGATGGAACGGCTCGACGGCAACGTAAGTTCCATTCAATCCTCGCTTGAGCAAACTCCAGAAGTTCTCTAGCCCATTCGTGTGAACGCGGCCATTGACGTAGCTTTCCACATGATTCACAAATTCGTGAGTGTATTCTTTCGGCAATGAGCGATAAACCTTTGCTTCATCGGTATAGATTTTAGACCCCGGCGCGGCCTGATCCAGCACGGCGGTTTGCAGGGATGCGCGATTTACCTTGGGAACCACAGTCGCGCGAACCTTGCGCTGTTCTCGATCCAGCACGCCCCAGACCGCCGTCTTATTAACTAGAGCCGCATCGCCCATCGAAGTCTCGCGCGCTACTTTGAATTGCGCTCTGCGCTTCGCGCTCAAGTTCTTCGCTTTGCCTCCAACAAAAGTTTCATCTGATTCGACTTCGCTTCCCGGCCCACCCATCTTTGCGAAAGTTCCGGTCTGCATTGCAAGACGAATGCGGTGCATCATGAACCATGCGGATTTCTGAGTCACGCCCAGAGCGCGGCCAATCTCATAGGAGGAAATTCCATTCCGGCAAGCTGAGAGCAGCCAAGTAGCGGGCAACCATTTTTCCAGCGGGATCGGAGAGTCCTCAAATACGGTGCCAATCTTGAGCGAAAACTTTTGCTTAGGATGGCCGCCGTAGCAGCGGTAGAGCCGCGCTTTCTCAAGGTAGGTGACTTTCTCGGAACCGCAGTACGGGCAGCGCACCCTACCATCCGCCCAGCGCACAGAGATCATGAACTGACGGCAGTTCTCGTACTCTGAGAAAAACTGGATTGCTTGTTGGAGAGTCTGTGGGCCTTTCATGTGCTTCAAGGTAGCACACTGACCGTAGTCAGTCAGCTATATTATTACCGCTTGTTTTCTCTGCGACTCCGTGGCTGCGTGGTAAAAAAGTTTCTGTGCCCGCCCTTTACAATCACACTGTGCCCTTCGTCATCCGCGACTTCAGTCCTAAGGACTTCGACACACTCTGGCAAATCGACCAGCGATGTTTTCCGCCGGGCATCTCGTATTCGCGGCAGGAGCTCAGAACCTATATGAGCAAGCGCGACGCGTTCACCCTGATCGCAGGCGATTCCGCCAACGCCGTCGCAGGATTCATCGTGGCGCACGGCGGGTTGACGGGGCACATTATCACCATCGATATCTTGCCTGAAGCACGCCGCTCCGGCGCCGGATCGTTGCTCCTCCAGGCAGCCGAGAACCGGCTGCGGCAAGCCGGATCGCGCGCCGTCGGGCTGGAGACGGCGGTCGACAATCTCCCGGCGCTATCGTTTTACAAGCGCCACGGATACAACCTGATCCGCACCTGGCCGCGCTATTACTCAAACGGCGTCGACGCGCTGGTGCTCAGGAAAGAGCTGACCTGATCCTCCGCAGGATTTGCCTTTCCGCGCATGTCCAGATAACTTGCCTTATTCAAAAGAGTTCTTATTCGAAACAGTTTATGAGAGTCGCAATTCAGGCCATGAAAGTCGCAATGCAAGGCGAGCTCGGATCGTTCAGTCACGAAGCCGCCGACCGCATGCTGCCGCGCTGCGCGGTGGTGCCGTGTGCGCGCTCGGCGGAAGTGTTTGACCGCGTCGAGCGAGGCTCGGTGGACGCGGCCGTCATCCCGATCGAAAACACGCTGGCCGGCACGGTTGCCGAGCATGCCGATCTTCTTGTGGCCCGCAACGTGTTCATTCAGGGCGAATATTTTCTGCGAATCGTGCACAACGTGATCGCTGCCCGCGGGGTGAAGCTGAGTGCCGTGCGGCGCGTGCTATCGCATCCGGTGGCGCTCGATCAATGCCGCGAGTTCTTCCGCCGGCATCCTCAGATCGAGCCGGTGCCTTTCTATGACACCGCCGGCAGCGTGAAGCATGTCATCGCCAACAAGTTGAACGACGCCGCCGGAATCGCGGGGCGCCATGCCGCGCGAGAGTACTCCGGCAAGATTCTGCAAGCGGGCGTCGAAGACGACAAGCGCAACTTCACACGCTTTTTTCTGATTCGGAAATTTCGGAAGGGAAATTCCCACCCTGTCGCAAAAAACGCGACCAGGGTGGGGCAACCTCGGGATTATCACAAGCTGATTCCGCGCGGCGCCAATAAAACTTCCATCGCCTTCCACGTAAAGAATGTCCCTGGCGCGCTCTTCAAGTCGCTGAGCGTGTTTGCGCTGCGCGACATCAGCCTGAGCAAGATCGAGTCGCGCCCCATGCGCGGACGCCCGTGGGAATACGTGTTCTACGTCGACTTCCTGCGCGGCGACGACGAGCCAGCCCGCAACGCGCTGCGTCATCTAGGCGAAGTAGCGGAGTTCGTGAAAGTGCTGGGAGTTTATCCGGCCGCGTGATCGAAGCCGGAGGACTGGTCCTGGAGCAGCTTTCGTCATTACGCGACCGGGGAGATGGGACCGGTGGAAATCGAATCCCAGGGGACGGCGCGCCGACGGGAGCGGGCGGGGATGGTCCTTAAGGTGACGGTCCGGGGGCCGGCAGAAAAGCCCCGCTCAAGCGGAGCTTGAACGGGGCACCCTCGAAATTGGGAATGCACGACGGGGTCATCATCGTTTATGTTTCGGGAAAAGCCTGGTCAGGTGGCCCGGACGGTTGCGCATTCCCAATCTTTCAGGGTGCCCCGTTCAAGCTCGGCTTGAGCGGGGCTTTGACTTTGACCTTGTTCCCATTCCGGAACCGCAGATTCCAATTTTCGACGCCCATGTTCGCTCATCACAGACGCCCCACTCTCCGTCCAAATAATCTTTCCCCATGCCTTGGGGATTAAAGCGCTTCCACGAGACTGGCCAAAACCATTTCCTCACCTTTAGCTGCTATCACCGGCAACCGAAGCTCGCAGGGTCGCAGGCGTGCGACGCATTCCTCTCCGCGCTGGAGCGGGTCCGGCAATCGTATCGGCTCTGCGTCTACGGGTACGTCGTCATGCCGGAGCACGTTCACCTGCTGGTGAACGAACCCGAGCGCAGCACGCTCGCGCAAGCGCTGAAGTCGTTAAAACAGGGAGTAGCACGCCGGTTCGCGTTGCGAGCCGAAGAGCCGTTCTGGCAAGAGCGCTATTACGACTTCAACGTCTGGAGCGAGCGCAAGTTTGTGGAGAAGCTGCGGTATCTGCATCGCAATCCGGTGGCGCGCGGGCTGGCGGCGAAACCGGAGGACTGGCCGTGGAGCAGCTTTCGTCATTACGCGACCGGGGAGATGGGACCGGTGGAAATCGAATCCCAGGGGACGGCGCGCCGACGGGAGCGGGCGGGGATGGTCCTTAAGGTGACCGTCCGGGCGCCGGCAGAAAAGCCCCGCTCAAGCGGAGCTTGAACGGGGCACCCTCGAAATTGGGAAGGCACGACGGGGTCCTCATCGTTTATGTTTCGGGAAAAGTCTCGTCGGTCGAGCCCAGACTATTGTGCATTCCCAGGGTGCCCCGTTCAAGCTCGGCTTGAGCGGGGGCTTTGACTTTATTGGAGGAGCAGGGTGTTGGCTCCGCATTTTTCGCAGATGGTCAGATTGGGGCGGAGGATCTGCCAGGCTTCGCGGTAGGCGTCGTAGAGGCCGGGGCGCGGGTCGTCGCGGCGGCGGAACAGGAGGCTGGTGCGTCCGACGAAGGCGCCGAGAGGGACGATGTACCAAGTGTCTTCTGGAATAACGTAGGCGGCCAGGAAGTCGATTTCGCCGGGGAGGTAGGGGATGACGCGGCCGGAGGCGCTGCGGTGGGCGGCGAGGTGATAGAAGCCCTCTACGAGATGGGTCGTGCATTTAACTTGCACGCGCCACAACGGTGGAGAGGGGAAGCGCGGGATGATGCGGCGCGGTTTCCGTAGGCTTCGGGGAGAAATGACTGTGTGACAGCCGGCACAGGAGAGTCGGGCGCCGTTTCGCCCGCGTCGAGCGGTTAGTTCGCGGGCGTCGATGATCACGTCGTAGCGTTCGCTGTCACCGTAGGGGCGGGAGACGCCGAAGTTGAGGTGGTAGGCCTTGAGGGAGAACGTGAGTTCGGCGACTTCTCCGCGACGCTTGGAGGTGAGTTCGCGCTCCATGGCTTGGGAAGGGTTGAAGGGCGCGGGCTTGGATTTGGCCGACTTCGATTCAACAGACTCGGGGCGCGACGCTGATGGGCGCCGCCGGCTCGATCTGCTTCTTGGCATTGGAAAACTTAGAGAGGGAAAGATAGAAAGAGACGGAAATAGAAAAAGGCGCAAGCTGGATAGCCTGCGCCCTGAATTCACTCTCTACATCCAGTATAGCAATTCAGAGAGGGGTGATGTAACACGGTTTCCGGATTTATTGTGGGCTTGTTTTGTTGGAGTTGAGGAAAAAACATCGTGTGTTGGGTCTTGACAACATTTTGGAAATTGCCGGTCTGAACTGGTTCGGTTCCCAAATTAGTGCTTGGCAGAACAGGACTCCCCGCGTTAGCCTCTGCACCTTAGGCACCATACACGTCCAGACAAACAGGAATAGAATTCAGGGATTCGCGACTCCTCGGGATGGGGCTGAAACCTTTCCAAGAGGAGCATCATCTAAACTTGAGCGAGTTACACTCAAGGAGAAATATGACTCAGCCGCCGATCGAGCGCGCTCCTAAGCCTAAGGAAATAAATGATCAAACAGCACTGCCGGTGCTTCCCGTCCGGGATACGGTGCTGTTCCCCCATGCAGTTTTGCCTCTGACGGTGGGTCGAGAGAGCTCGGTTCAGCTCATCAATTCACTGGGCGAGGACAAGACGATTATCGTAGTTGCCCAGCGCGAAGCGCGGGTCGACACCCCGCAGCCCACCGATCTCTATAACGTGGGCACTTCGGCGGTCGTCCACAAAGTCGTGAAGATGCCCAACCAGAGCCTGTTTGTGTTTGCCGAGGGCCTGGAACGGGTGCATCTGGGCGAGTTCACGCAACTGTCGCCGTTCATGCGCGCCCATTACGCGCAGATGCCGGAGAGTGCCACGCCGGCGGTGACTTCGCAGGTCGAAGCGTTGCAGCGAAACGTGCTGACGCTGTTCCAGCAGATTGTCGCCGGATCGCCGACGCTTTCTGACGAACTCTCCACCGTGGCCATGAACATTGATGAACCGGGCCGGCTGGTCGACTTTATTGCGTCGTCGTTGCCGTCGCTGTCGACGCCCGACAAGCAGGACACGCTGGAGACGCTCGACATCCACGTGCGCCTGGAAAAAATCAACCAGCATCTGGCGAAAGAACTCGAAGTCCAGCAACTGCGCAACAAGATTCAAAGCGAAGTGCAGGACCGGGTGCAGCAGACGCAGCGCGAATATTATTTGCGCGAGCAGATGAAGGCGATCCAGAAGGAACTGGGCGAACAGGATGAAGGTCAGCGCGACGTTGAGGACTTGAAGAAGAAGATCGACGACGCGGGCATGCCGGACGAAGTGAAGAAAGAAGCGCTGAAGGAATTGGGACGGCTTTCGCGCATGTCGCCGATGGCCGCCGACTATTCGCTTACCAGGAACTACGTCGAGTGGCTGGCCGTGCTGCCCTGGAACAAGACTTCGGGCCAGGAGATCGAGATTCCGAAGGCGAAAGAGATTCTCGACCAGGATCACTACGACCTGGAAAAAGTCAAAGACCGCATTCTTGATTACTTGTCAGTGCGGCGCCTGAAGCCGAGCATGAAAGGGCCGATTCTGTGCTTTGTCGGACCTCCGGGCGTAGGCAAGACTTCACTGGGGAAATCGATTGCGCGCGCTCTCGGGCGCAAATTTGTGCGGCTTTCTCTTGGCGGCGTGCACGATGAAGCCGAGATTCGCGGCCATCGCCGCACCTACATCGGGGCCTTGCCGGGACAGATTATTCAGGGCATTCGGCGCGCGGAGACGAAAGATCCGGTGTTCATGCTCGACGAAATCGACAAGGTCGGCCGCGACTTTCGCGGCGATCCGGCTTCGGCGCTGCTGGAGGCGCTCGATCCCGAGCAGAACTCGACGTTCCGCGATAACTATCTCGATGTGACGTTCGATCTGTCGAAAGTCCTTTTCATTACGACCGCGAACATGCTCGACCCGATCGCCGAGCCGCTGCGCGATCGTATGGAGATCATCGAACTGCAGGGCTACAGCGAAGAGGAAAAAGTTCACATCGCTTTCCGCTACCTAATTCCGCGGCAGATCGACGAAAACGGCATCACCGCCGAGCAGATCGAATTTCCCGAAGAGGCGGTACGCTACACGATCCGCCATTACACGAGGGAGGCGGGGGTGCGGAGCCTGGAACGCACCATCGGTACCATCTGCCGGAAGCAGGCGCGGCGGTTGGCGGAAGGGAAAACCGGGAAGCTTATCGTCAGCAAAGAAGTCGTTCAGGAGTTTCTGGGCGGCATCAAGGTGCGCAGCGAAGGCGAAATTGCCGAGAGGACGGAACGGCCCGGCGTGGCCGTTGGCCTGGCCTGGACGCCTTCCGGCGGCGACGTGCTCTTCGTAGAAGCGAACGCGATGCGGGGCAAGGGCGGATTCACCATGACCGGGCAGATTGGCCAGGTTATGCAGGAATCGATGCAGGCGGCGCTGACCTGGGTGAGGTCAAACGCGGAGCGGTTGGGAATCGCGGACGATTTCTTTGCCAGTCACGACATTCACATGCATGTGCCGGCAGGCGCGATTCCGAAAGACGGCCCTTCGGCGGGCGTCACCATGGCAACCACCCTGGTTTCGCTGCTGAGCGGGCGCAGAATTGAGCCGCTCATCGCCATGACGGGCGAGATTACGCTGAGCGGGAACGTGCTTCCGGTCGGCGGGATTAAGGAAAAAGTGCTGGCTGCGAAGCGCGCCGGAGTACGCGACGTGATTCTGCCGGCGGAAAACAAGATGAACGTCGAAGAGGATCTGACGCCGGAACAGCTTGACGGCCTCAAGGTGCACTACGTCAAGACGATTGACGAGGCGCTGTGCATCTCCTTGCCGATGGTCGAAGAAAGTCCGGCGGCGAAGCTTTTGTCGACGCCAAAGGATCCGAAGCAGGAATTTCGCCCGGAGCCGATGAAAGAACCGGCGCAGGACAAAGTGCTTACGACCCGAGCCTGACGCGCGGGCCAACTATTAAAACTTGCCCCATTTCTCGCGCATTTTCGGCGCGGGAAGTGGGGCTTTTGATTTGTCGGTAGCAGAGGCTGGCGGAAAATATTTCGGCGGTTCGGCGCGTCCGATTAACTCGGAAGGGCTCGCCGGCAGTAAACTGGCAACTGCTTTTATGCGCGTGCGGGTGCTTTTCTTCGGGATGTTGAAGGACGTGCTGGGCGCGGCGGCGGACTCGATCGAGTTGCCGGAGGGCTCTTCGCTGCGCGATTTGCTGGTTCGCTACGAAGCGAGGAATCCGCGGCTCAGAGAATTTTTGCCTTCGCTGGCGCTGGCTGTGAATCAGCAATACGCCGGGCCGGATACGATCTTGAAAGAGAACGATGAGGTTGGGTTGCTGCCTCCGGTGAGTGGTGGCGTCGGCGAGAGCGCGGGCGGGACGTTTTCTGGAGAGCCCGCTGGACGGCCGGCGGGACGCCGGCGCTACGCTGAGATCGTCCGCGAGCCGATCGACGCGCAAAGTGTTCTTTTCAGTATGAAGCGCGGTGAGGATGGCGCGGCGCTGGTCTTCGAGGGGATTGTGCGCAACCAGACGCGGGGGCGCAAGACGCTTTATCTCGACTACGAAGCTTACGAAGACATGGCGCTGCAGCAGATGGAGGGGCTGGCGACTGAGGCGCTCGAAAAATTTCAGATCCGCGATGTGGCGCTGGTCCATCGCCTGGGGCGGCTTGAAATCGGCGAGACCAGCGTGCTGATTGCCGTGGTCTCGGCGCATCGCGCGGCCGGGTTCGACGCCTGCCGCTGGCTGATCGACACGCTAAAACGCACCGTACCCATCTGGAAGAAAGAATATTTCGAAGACGGCGCCGTCTGGGCCGACGGCGAACCGTTTCCGGCGGAAATTCCGCGGGCAAATTCTTCGGGGTGAGGCAGCCCAGCCACAGACCCGGCATCTAAGTGAACGGCGCGTTCAGCTCGGCGGCGCGCAGGCCTTCGCGACTTTCGTACGGGTATAATTTAAGCACTCGTAATTTGAACACTCGTAATTTGAACCATCGCAATTTGAGCAATCGCGATTTCGACATTCGATGAGAAAACTCGCCACGAGTCTGCTCACAGTGGGCCTGCTGATTTCGGGTCGCGGCCTCTGGTCGCAGCAGACGCCCACTCAGCCGACCACCACCCAGCAGAAGGCAGGCCACGCTGCCTCGGGCGCGCCACAGAGCCAGTTACCTCAGACCACGGTTACAGTCGACGTGAAGCTGGTGAACGTGTTCGTTACCGTCACCGACGAGAACGGGGCTCCTGTCGGCGGCCTGGCGAAAGACAACTTCGTGCTCGACGAAGACGGAATCGAGCAGAAAATTGCGGTGTTCGACAGGGAATCCGCCATGCCGCTGTCGATCGCTCTCGCCATCGACACCAGCCTGAGCACACGCACGAATCTGCCCCTGGAACAGGCTTCGGCCAAGCGCTTTGCCAATGACATTGTGCGTCCGGTGGACGGCCTTTGCGTCTACGGTTTCAGCGAAGTGGTCAACGAGGCCACGCCGGGATACACGTCCGACCTGAAGCGGATTGACGAGGGCATCGAGCACATCCGAGTAGGGGCGGCGACCGCTCTGTATGACGCCATCTACCTTGCCTCGCGGGCGCTCGACCGCCGGCAGGGACGCAAAGTGATCGTGCTGATCACCGATGGGGGCGATACCGTCAGCAAGGTCGACTACAAGGAGGCGGAGCGCGCAGCAGAAGAGGCGGAAGCCATCGTTTACTCGGTGATCATTGTTCCCATCGAGAACAGCGCCGGGCGGGAAACCGGGGGTGAGCACGCGCTCATCCAGCTTTCCGAGGACACGGGCGGCAAGTATTACTACGCGACTTCCACGGCGGCCCTGGATGACGCCTTCCACAAGATCAGCGACGAGCTGCGGACGCAGTACTTGCTGGCCTACTATCCATCGCAGCGGACGTCATTTTCTGAGTTTCGCCGCATCGACGTGAAAATAGCCGACGTGCCGCAGGCGGCCGGCTACCACGTGCGCCATCGGGCGGGATACTACACGGTCAAGTCGGATTTTTAAGAATCAAGATGGGAAATCGCAGCGCCGGGAATTTTGCCGCGGGCTTAGTTTGACGGAGAAACAGAACCGACTACCACGAAGGACACGAAGTCACACGAAGGAGCTTTTGCCGGGAAGTCCTTCGTGATGGTTCCTGTCTTCCTCGTATTCTTCCAGGTGCGGGCTTTGCCACAAAGCGCAGGATGTGTTTATCTGGATGTTTGCTTAAAGCATGGGTGCCCGAGGGAAGATCGCTGAAAGAGCGTCGCCAGAGGCCGAGTGCCTGGAGACGGGGCTGGTGCGAGCAATGACGAAAGGTGGACGATGCTGAACTTTTATTTCCGAAACCCGCGTGTGCGGCTGGGCCTGCGGGTCTTGGCAATGATTTGCGCAACCCTATTCTTGCCGGGGATTTTGCTGGGGCAGTCGACGCCGGGCACGGGCGGCATTCGGGGCATGGTTTTCGATCCGACAGGGGCTCCGCTCGCCGATGCCAAGGTTACGATCACGAATAAAGTCCGATCCAGCGTCGTTCACGTGACCACATCTTCTGCAGGGGTTTACTCGTCGGGGCCGCTCGAGCCGGGAGAATATACCGTCCGAGTCGAAAAGAAAGGCTTTAATACTGAAGAACTGTTACTGGCAGTGCACGTCGCGGAGGTTTCCGGATACACCGTGAAGCTCGAAATCGGTGAGCGTCCCGAGGTTGCGGTTCCCGGACCCGAAACCGGGATCAACTATGAGCAGCCCACCGTGCAGAGCATGCTGCGAGTCGGTCAACTCGAAACTTATCCGCTGAACGGGCGAAACTATTTCGATCTGACTCAACTTGTGCCGGGCGTTCAATTTCAAGATGCCGGCATACTCGATCCGGGCAAGACGGGATTCTCGTCCGTTTCGTTTGAAGGGCAGTTTGGGCGCGACGCCCGCGTCGAAGTGGATGGCGTGAGCATTTCCGATGAGACGGTGGGAAGCGTCGCGCAGAATATTCCGGCGAGCGCAATTCTGGAGTTCAATGTTTCGCAGGCTTCGCTCGATCTGCCGACCGAAACCACTTCCAGCGGGGTGGTCAACATCGCCACGCGATCCGGCGGCAACGAGCTTCACGGCGAGGCCTTTGGATTTTATCTGGGGCATCAGGGATCGGCGGCTCTGCCGGGCTCGGGCAGCTTGCCGTTCCAGCGCGAGCAGTTCGGCGCGCGAGCCGGCGGAGCCATCATCAAAGATAAGGTTTTCTGGTTCCTCGACGCCGAACGTCTGCAGCAGAACGTAACTTTCGCCGAGCCTTTGACTGCTCCGTTTAACGACTTAGGCGCGGGGTTGTCGGAACCATTGCGTGAAGTGCAGGGCGACGCCCGACTCGACTGGCAGCGCCGGGAAGACGCGCACGCTTTTTATCGCCTCGGCTTCGATCAACTCAGACAGGCGCGTCCTTTCGGAGCGGCGAGCTCGCTTCAGGAATTCCAAAGCGAGACCCACGCCCCGTCGCACACGCTCGGCTATGATTTCGACCGAGGGCTTTACACGCACAGCTTCCGTTTTGAGTATCTGCGATCGGGCAACGGAGTTACCGATTACACGGGAACGATTCCCGCCGGCCTGGAAAATCCGATTCCGGGGCTGGGGATCAACATCGGGGCGCCGGTCAACGGGCTGTGCGCTCTCAGCCAGGGTGGTTCTTACTGCAGTGGACCGAGTCCATTCGCTCCGCAATCAACATTTCAGTCGAGCCTGGAGTTCCGCTACGACGGCAGCCGGGTCATGGGCGGGCACATCTGGCGGTACGGCATCACTTACAATCGCATTCATAGCGGGCAGGTGGCAGCGTTGTTTACCAGCCCCCAGGTGGGCACGACCAGCATGTGCCTGCCGAACTCAATCATTCCTCTGTGTAATCCGGTCAGCGATCCCACTGCGTATCCTGCGGACTTCGCCTTCCTGGGCAATGGCATTGGCTTCTCGACGGCGCAGTCGGCGTTTGGTTATTCCGGCGGCGGCCTTGGCCCCGACAATCAGATTGAGGCCTACGGAGGGGACAGTTGGAAGCTGGGCCGCACTTTTTCTCTGACTTACGGCGTGCGATATATCCATGACACTGGCCGAGTCGATAGCGGTCTGGGATCGCTCACGGTGCTGAATCAATGGCAACCCGGCCTGAGCAACCCGGTGCGGAATCCGGACGTGAACTTCGCCCCGCAGTTCGGTTTCGCCTGGGACGCGGGCGGCACGGGCAGAACCTTGATTCGCGCCGGAGCGGGTCTTTACTACGCCAGTTCGCTGTGGAACGACACGCTTCTGGACAGTCGCGCGCGTTCTGCCAAAGGACTCTTCGCCGATACGCCGCAGGTTTGCGCCTTCGGAGTGCCGACACCTTTTACCTGGCCGGGCAGTCTGGCAGGAGCGCCAGTCAATTCCGCGATCGCGGGCGGCGCGGGCATTGTGACCAATCCCGGCGCGAACCAGGTTGAGCCGACGTTCTGCGGAAGCACGATTTCCACAGCCGGGAGCCCGATCCTGGCTTTGAGCAGCGCGTTCCAGGCGGCAGCCGCGGCCGCCGGTTCTGGGTCGAATGTGAACTATGTCGCGAACTCGCTGAGCGCGGTGAACGCGAACGGGCTCGACGTGTTCAGTCCGAACTACCGCACGCCTCGCTCCTATCAGATGAACCTGGGCGTGCAAGAAGAGCTTCGTCCGGGAACAGTCCTCAGCGTCGATTACATCCGCCAGATCGGGGAGCATAGCCTGCTGATTCTCGATCCCAACCACAGCGGTGCAGCCCGCTCTTACAACTATGCGAACGCGGTGGCCGCGCGCGACAACGCGCAGGTTGCGGCGGGCTGTCCCACGGGATACGACGAGGCACAGTGCATGGTCTATGCCTACGGCGGGGTTGCGGGCGCGCAGGCGGCGTACTCCGCGGCCGGGCTGGATTCAAACTCGGCGACCACCGGCGGCGGACCTTGCAGCTTCTGCGCATTCCCCGGTTTTACTCCGGCGGGGATCAACAATAATGGCAGCGGATCGGGTAGTGGCTCGCTGGGCACGCTGGATACGCTCTCGACGGTCGGACGCTCCGTTTACTCTGCGTATCAGGCGAAGCTGATGCACCGGATCTCGCATCCCATGCAAGGAATCAGAGAGGCTAACTTCCAGGTTGCTTATGCTTACTCGAAGTATGTGAGCCAGTCGCAGGATCAGAATTTTCCCAGCGTGGCGACCGACAACGATAACCCGCTGCTCTTCACCGGGCCGAACAGCCTGGATCGAAAGCACCAGTTTTCTCTGGCAGGAACGTTCGATCTAATTTTCGGTATCAAGCTGAGCATGATCGCGCACCTCTACAGCCCGCTGCCGGAGAGCCTGCTGCTTCCTGAGTTGACCAATGGGGGTGAAATCTACGCGACCGACTGGATCGGGTCCGGACTCGGTTCCGGCGGCGCTCCCGAACCGGTGCGGGGAACGCAGATCGGGCAATTCAACCGCAAGACCAACGTCCAGACTCTGTCCAGAGTCATCAACACCTACAACTTGAATTTCGCGGGCACGCTTACGCCCGCCGGCGCCTGCCTGGTGGCCAACGAGCAACTCTGTCCCGGCAACGCGCCGATCGAGGTGCTGACTCAGCAAGACATGCTGGCGTTGAATTGGGTGATGCCCGACCTTCCATCTTCTCCCTACGATGCCTGGAGCGCGCCCTGGCTCAAAACTCTCGACTTGAAGGCAGCGTGGCCCATCAAAGTTGGAGATCGGTTTGTGGTTGAACCGAGCGCCAGCATCTTCAACGTGTTCAACTTCGCCAACGCCTTCCAGCCGGGAAATATGCCGCTGTCGACTTTGCTGCCGGGGCCGAATCCGGACGCGATCGCAAACGGCACCATTGCTCCGAATGCAGTAGGCGGAGTCATCGGATCGAGCATTACACCGTTCCGCGCCGGCTTTCAGTCGGGAACTTTTGCTCTGGGCGCTCCGCGTCAGCTTGCGTTTGGATTGAAGATCAGTTTTTAGGCTGACCGCGGCCTTCGCTTGGGCATCAGATCAGGCCGCCATCGAAGGTTTGGGCCATGCTCTCGATGGTCTGGGGTTTGTGTACAATGCGTGCATGGCTTTCCGTGCTCCGCAAGGGAACCCCAACGCCGCCAAACGCGGCCGAACACCTCCTCCGGAAGATACGTTCGAGGAGGCCGCTTTTCTGAAGGCCCTGGGTGAGAAGCAAAGGTCGGTCCTGGTGAAGCTGATGGACGGCGAGACCGTGCGGGGCTGGATCGAATACTACGACCGAAATATGGTACGGCTCACACGCGAGGGCGCGCCGAATCTGTTTATCTTCAAGCACGAAATCATGTACATCGCCGAGGAAGGCGCCAAGCGGAAGTAGGGCCTCAGACTGTCGGCGCTTTGCAAGTCTGAAGTCCTGTAGTGGTGCCGTTTGGCTCGCGCCTAGGGTCGGTTGAGCGGGAGATCCTTCGCTACGCCTGAAGAACGGCTCCGCTCAGGATGACCAGGACAATGGTTTTGAGTTTTGGATTGAAGCTGCAACACTACTGTCTGAGGTCTAAGGTCTGAGGTCTGACGCCCGATGTCTGCTTCCGAAAGTTTCCTTCCTGCCATGTCTTCCATCGCCCGCGAAGCGGGCGCGTTGGTGATGCAGTACTTCCACCAGAAGCTGAAGATCGAATACAAGGGCGACGCCGATCTGGTCACCGCGGCCGACCGGGCTTCGGAGGCGCTGATCCGCGAGCGCATCGCCAAACAATTTCCTTCGCACGACGTGCTCGGCGAAGAGCAGGGACTGAACGACCTTGGCGGCGACTATCGCTGGTACGTTGATCCGCTCGACGGCACCACGAACTTTGCCCATGGCTACCCTGTGTTCTGCGTGTCGTTATCTTTGGAAAATCGGACCCAGGAAAAGCGGGCGCTGGAAGAAGGCTCGGGTTCGGGAGGACAGCGCGTCGCCGGAGTTGTCTATGACCCCACGCGAGATGAACTTTTTATGGCCGAACAGGGAAGAGGAGCGCAGCTGAATGGTCAGCCGATTCACGTGTCGTCCGCCGCAGAGTTAAAGCAAAGTTTAGTTGCGACCGGATTTCCCAGCCACAAGCGCCACAAGAATCCCAACATCTACTTCTATCATCAGATCACGCTGCGCACGCACGGCGTGCGGCGTGCGGGATCGGCTGCGCTCGATTTGTGCAACGTGGCCTGCGGACGTTTCGACGGCTTCTGGGAATTCAATCTCAACCCGTGGGATACGGCTGCGGGCGTGCTCATCATCGAAGAGGCTGGAGGCAAGGTGACCCGCTTCGACGGATCTCCATTTGAACTGAACAGCCGCGAGACGCTGGCATCAAACGGACTGATTCACGATGCGTTGCTGCATGAGTTTCAGGAAATCTTTGCCGGACGCGGGCTGGATCCTCTGCCCGATCCGCGCACTTATCAGAGATAGACGCAGAGGGCAAAAGCATCAACCACGAAGGACACGAAGTCACACGAAGGAACCCTTACCGGTGAAGCCTTCGTGATGCTTCGTGTCCTTCGTGGTTGAGGGTTCTCGGTTCAGAGATAGACGCAGAGGGTAAAGGCATCAACCACAAAGGGCACGAAGTCACACGAAGGAACTCTTACTGGTGAAGCCCTCGTGATGCTTCGTGCCCTTCGTGGTTGAGGGTTCTCGGTTTTCGCATGAGCCGACGGCGGCGGTACAATAGCTGGGGACCCGCCATTGCGCTTTCCGGCTGTTCCCCACTTCTAACTCGGCGGTCAACGTGATCGATTCTCTCCTCGAAAGAAAGATCGAAAAACGGCCGGACAAAGTCCGGTTGCACGGGCGCATTCTTTTTCTTACGGAAGATCCCGAACTTATCAAACGGCAACTTGCGGGCGAAGACCTGCGCTGGGATACGGAGAATCCGGCGAACAATCCCAAGCTTCGGGACGACATTTCGACCGACGAAATTACGCCGGCGCATTACTGTTTTTATTTTGACGAAACGCTGGGCGAGATTCCTTATCTCGGTCTGAAATGCGGCAGCGTTACGCCGATCGGCCGCGGCGACGTGAAACGCGGAGGCTTCGTGTGCGCGGTCAGCGGCAAACGGCGGGGCAAAGGATCGAGCCGCGAGCAGTCTCCTTATGCCGAGATGTGCGCCGGCATTCGCGTGGTGATTGCGGAAAACATCGAGCGCATCTACAAACAGAATTGCCAGAACCTGGGGCTGCTGACTTCAACGAACTTTTCTTTAATCGACCGGATTCGCGGCGGGGAAGAGATAGCGCTGAGCGAGTTCACTGCCGGGGAAGATGAGATCACGCGGCAGGTGATCGAGTATGGAGGGTTGTTCCCGTTCAACGTGGCCCGCATGCAGGGAAAAGTATTTCTGCCGCCGATCGAAAGCGCGGGCAAGGGTGCCCGCGCCACGCGTGCGATGACCGTGGCGGAAAAGATCTTCGCGCGGCACATGCTGAATGAAAAAAGCGAGGTTGGTGTGCCGTCCGTCAAGCCTGGCGACACCGGATTCGCCCGCGCCGACCTGCGCTTCAGCCACGAATACGTCACGCCGATGGCGGCAATTTTCTTTGAGCACTACGTTGGCAAAGACGCGAAAGTTAACGACCCGTCGAGCATCATTTTCTTCCGCGACCATCTGACGTTTCTCGACGAAGTGATTTCCGAGGAGAAGAAAAAACTTGGCCTGCTCGACCTGGCCACGCAACTGAAAATCAAGCAGCAGGATTTCGCCGCCAAGCAGGGAATCAAACTGCACGGCGAACTCAGCGACCGCAAGGGGTCGGAGGGAATTTGCCATTCCATCGTGCTCGAAAGCTATGCGCTGCCGGGGCAGCTCAACATCGGTTCGGATTCGCACACGCCGCACGTGGGCGCGATCGGCTGCGTGGCCTTCGGTATCGGCACGACTGATGTTTTCAATTCCTGGATCACCAAAGATGTGCGGGTGAAGGTGCCGGAGTCGGTGAAGGTTGTGATTCGCGGCAAGAAGCATGCGAACGTCACGGCGAAAGACTTTATCCTGAAGATTCTCAGCCTCGACTACGTGCGCAGCGGCAAGGCGCTCGCCAAAGTCATGGAGTACGCCGGAGAGGCGATCGAAGAGCTCAGCGTCGACGAACGCGCGACCATGACCAATATGGCGGCAGAGATTGGCGGATTCACCGGCATTGTGGCGCCCGATAAGAAGGCGGTCGATTTTCTGGTCGAGCGCCGCGGGCTAGATCGCACGCAAGCCGAGAAAATGATTGAAGGGCTCTACAGCGATCCCGGAGCGCAGTATGCGCATGTCATCGAACTTGACGCCGCGGATATTACTCCGATGGTTGCCACGCCCGGCGATCCGGGCAACGGAAAATACGTTCGCGAATTGAATACGCCCGTGCCGGTCGAGATCGCCTACGGCGGCACCTGCACTGCGGGCAAAAATGAAGACATGGATATGTACGCCCTGGTTCTCGCCGACGCGCTCAAGCACGGCAAGCGCGTGGCTGACTCGGTGAAGTTCTACATTCAATTCGGCTCGCAGGAGACGCGCGACTATTGCGTGCGGCGCGGCTACCTCGATATTTTCCACAAGGCCGGTGCGCAGGTGATCGAGCCCAGTTGCGGCGCCTGCATTAACGCTGGCCCTGGAGTTTCCACGCGTCCCGATCAGATCGTCATCAGTGCACAGAATCGCAACTTCCCCGGCCGCAGCGGGCCGGGGCAGATGTATCTGGCTTCGCCCCTTACTGTTGCTGCGAGCGCCGTGGCCGGCTACATCGTGGAGTACGAGCCGAGCGAGAAGAACACGTTAGTGACGGCATAGTGTTTTGAACACTCCCGCTCTCACAATGCGTTGTGATCCTGAGTGAAGCGAAGGGTCTGTGTATTTGCCGGCAGGTTGCATAGATCCTTCGGCCCGCAAACGACGCGGGCCTCCAGGATGACAGCGCGGCGATGAGCGCGAGAAACCATCTCAACGGCTGGCCAGAGTACCGCGCAGACTTGGCTTTTTCGGGCGTAACCGTCCGTCCGCAACTCCGCCCGCAACCCGGTAAGTCCTTCTACAACTTGCGCTTCGGTCATTCCTCGTAAGTGGTTGAAATCAACCACCTTGGCCGAAATTAGCCATTCTCTTTTCCGCAACTTTTCCGCGCCTGTGGCGTTCAAATAGGTAGAGGATTTGGAAAGGTGCTTCAGGATCTGAAGCAGAGGTGAGCGGATCCGAAGCGGGAGGTGACTATGCGTTACTTAAGATATGTGGCGATGCTGGCGGCGCTGATGGTTCCACTGGCGTACTCGCAGGCGCAGGTGAGCGTGGGAATCGGGGTCGGTCCGGTCGGGGTAGCGGTGGGCGCAGCTCCTTACTGCGCGTATGGATACTACGGATATGCTCCTTACGCCTGCGCGCCTTATGGCTACTACGGACCTGACTGGTTTGTGGGTGGTGTCTTCGTCGGCGCTGGCCCGTGGTTCCACGGTCCCGGCTGGCTGGGACGCTGGGGTTGGGCTAACGGATGGTACGGTCGTCCGTGGTACGGTCATCCGGGCTGGGGCCGGGCGTGGTATGGCGGGCGCGGCTACTACGGCGGACGCGGGTATTATGGCGGCCATGCTTTTGTCGGACATGGCTATGCAGGACATGGCTATGTAGGACACGGAGCGGCTGTGGCGCGCGGAGGCTTTCATGGAGCGCCGGCGGTTCGCGGCGGCGGCTTCCATGGCGGTGCCTCCCACGGTGGAGGTTTTCATGGTGGCGGCTTTCACGGTGGCGGCGGACGCCGGTAAGAGCTTGCAGGGAGTTTGAATCGGTGAAGATGGCTGGCAGCGTCGAGCTGCCAGCCATTTTTTTCTTTTTTTCTTTCTTCTTACGACGCAAGCCCTGAAGAGAGTGAGATCATCCAAACGTCTAGGGTGCTGGGGCTCCGTGGGCGCGAGTTTTTTTCAGTTCCTCCAAAGACGGGAAGGAACTGGGAGCCACCAGGGTGCGTTCTGGTGGTTGCGAGCCACGATTGAGAGCCGAGGCCAGCAGTTGCATGGCGTCGCCCACGATGGGTGGGGACAGCACCGTGGCCGCAAGCCTCCCCTGGCGAACCCACTGCTGGCCGGAGCGGGGAACGCCATCGCATCCGGTGATGGGCAGGCGGAGCCAGGCATCGCGCTCGCTCAAATCTGTCAGCTCTTCAAACGCCCGGCGCGCTCCGACGGCCATGTCGTCATTTTGGCAGACGATCATGCCGACGTTGAGCTGCCGCGATGTGCTCAGCGATAGCCACGACTGGATGGCGTGATGGCCGCTGGTCTGGGTCCAGTCGCCTTTCAAAGTTTTTACTTCGACGAGCGGAGGCTTGGTCGAGAGCATGCCCTTGGTGCGGAGTTTGGCCACGTCGCCCACGGAAGGGCCGGCGAGATAGAGCACGCATCCCTGATCCCCCAGGACCGCGGCGATCTGCTGGCCTTGAATCTTTCCGATGGCTTCGTGGTCGGAAAGAATGCTGAAAACCGGAACCGGAGCGGATTGGCGCAGCTGCGAAATGTAGTCCACATCGGAGTTGACGATTGCCCAGGCAATGCCGGCTCCCACTGCGGCTCGGGCGATCTGAGCCATGCCTGTGCCTACGGGCTCGGCCAGGATGGCGTCGGGACGTTTGGCTGGGTCCTGGATGAAGCTGAGGATCTGCTGCGTCTGTTGCACGGCGTCATTGCCGGCATAAACGATCTGAACGCTGGCCCCAAGTTTGAGAGCGGCCGCCTGGGCGGATGCCGCCTGTTCGAGCTGATAATCGTTGTCGTTGGTAATCAGGGAAACCAATACCTGAAGTTTCTTCATGGAGGCGCGCCTTCACTAAGGATGGCACAGCACGTCTGCGATTATTAACTCATCCTCGAAATGTGCGGCCAAATTACTTTGGTGTCCCAGTGGCACGGGTCCGAACTACATGCCGGCCGGGGTGGTCCTGGTGAGCGGACTGCCCGGCTCTGTGCCGGCCCTATACCCGATGCCCGCCTTCTTGCTAGAATGTCCGCGCACTGGACTGCCGGAGTAGTAAAATAAATCGCAGAGAACTCTCAGGAGACGGACAACTTTTATGACTTATGTGATTGCTGAGCCGTGCATCGGCACCAAAGACACCGCCTGTGTGGATGCGTGCCCGGTGGATTGCATTCATCCCAAAAAGGACGAGGCCGCACACGCGACCGAAGAATTGCTGTATATCGATCCCGTCGAGTGCATCGATTGCGGCGCCTGCGTCCCGGTGTGTCCGGTCTCGGCCATCTTCGCCCTCGACGATCTGCCGGAGAAGTGGAACGCTTTCACCGAGCGCAACGCGAAATATTTCGGACGCTAAAGCGAGTCGCATAGCACCTCCGCGGGAAAACATTAACCACGAAGGACACGAAGTCACACGAAGGAATGCTTTCCCCATGAAGTCCTTCGTGATGCTTGGTCGCCTTCGTGGTTATCGTTTTTGCGCGATCGTGATCGTGAGATCGGGCCGGCACTCGCCTTTCGTGGTATGCTGCGCAAAACTTCGTCCGTCGAGATTGACTCGTGCTGATTGAATTGCGTCTGGAGAACTACGCGGTGATCGACAACCTGGCCGTGGAGTTCGGCCACGGCCTGAACCTGCTGACGGGCGAGACCGGAGCGGGGAAGTCGATCCTGATTGATGCGCTGGCGCTGTTGCTGGGGGACAAGGCGTCGAGCGAGGTCATCCGCACCGGCGCCGAGCGAGCGGTGGTTTTCGCGGTATTCGAGGCCGAAGGCGCAGCCGAGAAATCGTTAGAGAAAATTTTCGAGGCGAATGGGGTGGATGAATCGGATGACGGCTCGGTCATCCTGCGTCGCGAAATTGCAGTTGGCGGCAAGGGCCGCGTTTTTGTGAACAACCAGCCGGCCACTGTGGCCGTATTGCGGCAGTTGGCTCCGCACCTGGCGACCATCCACGCGCAGAACGAATCGCTTCAGTCGTTTGACGGGCCGGCGCGGCTCGGCTTGCTCGACGCATTTGCCGCAAGCCAACTGGAACCCGCGCAAACTGCCTTTGCCGCCTGGAAGCAGATTCACTCTCGCATCGACGAATTGGAGCGCGGCGAGCAGGATCGTCTGCGGCTCGTCGATCTCTGGGTTTTTCAGAAGCGCGAGATTGAAGAAGCGCAACTCCAGAGTGGCGAGGATGATCGCCTGGAAGCCGAGAAGCGGGTGCTGGCCAATGCCGAAAAAATCTACAACGCGGCGATGAATGCTTTTGATCTGCTTTATGAAGGCAACGGTTCGACTGCCGCATCTCTGCGCGCAGCCCAGAAGCAGGTCGAGGAACTCGCGCGTTACGAGCCCAAATTTGGCGAAGCTCTCACCGCGTTGGAGTCGGCGCGCATCAGTGTCGAAGACGTGGGCGCGACGGTCCGCGACTATGCCGGAGGTATTCACGCGTCGCCGGAGCATCTGGCGGAAGTGGAGGATCGGCTGGCGCTGATCGACCGGCTGAAGCGGAAATATGGGCCCACGCTCGACGACGTGATCTCGTTCGGCGCGGATGTTGCCCGCAAGCTCTCTGAGGTCGAGAACCAGGATGAAATTCTGGCTGAGTTGCGGGCGGATTTGGCCCGCGCGGCGGATGTGTACCTGCGCGCGGCACGAGCGCTGGCCAAGAGGCGCGCCGAAGCGGCTCGTCGGCTGGAGAAGGCAGTCGAGGCCGAAATCAACGATCTGGCGATGAAGGCGGCGTTCCGAATCGAAATTACCACATCAGAGAACCAGACGAACTGGAGCGCGTCGGGAATCGATCAGGTGGTCTACATGATCTCCACGAACCCCGGAGAACCGCTGCGGAGACTCGAAGATATTGCGTCGGGCGGCGAGATGTCGCGAGTCATGCTGGCGTTGAAGGCGAGCGTGGAGGCGGGATCGGATTCGTCCGTCGCCCGGGCGGCAAAGAGCCCCACCTCTGGCAAAACCGGCCAGAAGTGGGGCACCCAGAGCAAACGGGCGCCGCAGCGTACCCTGGTGTTCGACGAAATCGATACTGGCATCGGAGGCCGCGCCGCCGAAGCCGTCGGCAAAAAGCTCAAAGCCCTGGCGCGGGCCAATCAGGTGTTGTGCGTTACCCATCTGCCGCAGATCGCGACCTTCGGCGATCATCACTTTGTCATCGAGAAAAAGGAATCCGCCGGGCGCACCCACACGACTATCCGCCCGGTTGCGGGTGAGGAGCGTACCGAAGAAGTCGCCCGCATGCTGAGCGGCGCCAAGTTGACCGAGACTTCGCGCAAGCACGCCGAACAAATGATCAAAGCCAACGCCTGAGGACGGCTAGAATTTCATTTGGATTTGTGATGGGTTCTTGGCGCCGTGACGTTCAGCGAGCCGCGCCATCCGAATTGTAGGAATACCGAAGCGGCATACTCGTGGCGATCTCATCTTTGGACGAACCGTCGGCCACTTTGATGGCAAAGCGGACCGTAATCATGGCTTTCGTCTCCACCGCCTGGCCATGCTCTAACACCGGTTTGAATTTCCACTCACGCACTGCCTGTTGCGCCGCCGTCGCCAAAATGGCTGGCCCGCTCAACACATGCAGATTCTCAATGACTCCATCGGTGCTGATGAGAGCTTGCAGCACCACCGATCCTTCGACGTTCATGTGCTGCGCCAGCAGCGGATAGTTTGCCTCGTGCGATCCCGCTCCGGCGGAAATCGGTTCGCGCTCAGCTGCGCTGCTGGCCGGGGCGAAGGGCGCTGCCGAAGCGGAGGATCCCGGCTTTGTAATCTCGACGTTGGTGGCGTTCGAGCCCGGATGAAGCGTGCGGTGCGAATCGCCAGCCACAACTTCCACGTCCAGCGGAGGCAGAACCGTGCGAGTGGCGGTCACGGCGCTGGAGTCGCTCGCGGCCTCGGTAGAGTTCCTGGTTGCTGCGGCGACATGCTTCTTCGCAGCAGCGGCGGATTTCGGTTTCATCGCGTGGGCGATCGGTGCCTTGGCTACAGGGTGAGTAATTTCAGGAGCTGGGGTGTTGGAGTCAAGTGCGGATTCATCGCTGCCGAACCAGAACTGGCGATCGCGCACAATCACCGCCACCAACGCGACCAACAGCAGTGCCAGCGCCAGCTGCAACCGCCGGGGCTGCGCACTCGCGGCATCCCGCTGAACCCGCGGCGCGCTTGTGATCGGTTTTGGCTTCAGTTCGAGCATTTCATTTGGTCCGTAACCGCTGGTCCGTAACTGCGATCCGTAACTCTGGGTGACGAAAGTAATATGAGGCATGTCGAGGGGAGTGACAATGGCACGGGAAGGCCTAGGGGTGGCACGAGAGGGCTATATCCGTAACCAAGCAGGTACTGGGGGGTGGAGCGTTGACAAACAATTCGTAGGTTAGCTAATGTAGATTAGCTGAGTTAGCTTAGCTAACATGAATGTAACCATCCACAAAGCCAAGACCAACCTTTCCCGGCTCATCGAAAAGGCGTGCCAGGGTGAAGAAATCATCATCTCGCGCGGTTCGAAGCCCGTGGTGCGACTGGTTGCCATCGAGGAAAAACGCGGCGACCGCAAGCCGGGGGCCTGGAACGGGAAGATTTCCTGGTCGGAGGATGCCTTTGCGCCCCTCACCGATCAGGAATTGAAGGATCTGGGTTTCGAGTAACAACCTCTGCGGTCGCAACCTCTGCTGTGAGAACTCTTCTCGATACGCACGCGATGGTCTGGTGGATGACCGGCGATTCTCGCCTATCCAAGCGAGCTGCTGCGATCATTGGAGATCCGAAAAGTGAGGTCCTGGTCTCGGCGGCTGTCGGATGGGAAATGGCGATCAAGGTGAAGCTGGGAAAAATTAATCCAACGTCGCTGATTGAAGGCCTGGAAGATGCGGTTTCGAGCGAGACCTTTACCGCGTTGCCCATCGCGCTGGCACATGCCATTCGAGCCGGTTTGCTTCCGTTACACCATCGCGATCCATTTGACCGGCTTCTGGTGGCTCAAGGCCAGTTGTTAGAAATTCCGATCGTGAGCGCAGACCGCATCCTGGACCGCTATGCGGTCGAGCGGGTGTGGTAAGCGCCGGCCCCCATTCGATCCCGAATATCGTCGTTCGCTGCTAATCCCAGCACTTTCTAGGGGTTGCGTTGACCATCCGGGCACTTTCCAGTAGTTTATTGATATCGCCACAATGGGGACCGTGTACCCTAAAAGTGTTGATTTCGTGGGTGGTGTTGCATCTAATTTCAAGAGAAAGTAGATTCCTCGCTGCATCGCGCGGCCGGGCTCGATCACCCGGCGGAGCATTGAGGATTCGAGGACAGGTTCTATCGTGGCTGGAACTCTGGCAAAAACTGACGGGAAGACTTTACTGCTGCTGAAGCCGCGGGGATTCTGCGCGGGCGTGGTGCGAGCCATCGATGTCGTCCGCATTGCGCTGGAGGCTTTTGGGCCGCCGATCTATGTGCGCAAGGAGATCGTCCACAACAGCTTTGTGGTCGAGGAGCTGCGCGGCAAGGGCGCGATTTTCGTCGACAGCGAGGACGAGGTCCCCAACGGCGAACGCATCATTTACAGCGCGCACGGAGTTTCTCCGGAAGTGCGGGAACACAGCACCCGCCGCGGCCTGCGGGTGATTGATGCGACTTGCCCGCTGGTCACGAAAGTTCACGTGGAAGCGGTGAAGTTCGCGAAAGAAGGATATTCACTCATTCTGATCGGCCACAAGGATCACGATGAGGTGATCGGAACGCTGGGTGAGGCGCCGCTGGTCACGCAAGTCGTGGGATCTCCGGAGCAGGTGAAATCTCTGAGCGTGCCCGACCCGAATCGCGTGGCGTATCTTACCCAGACCACGCTCAGCCTGGACGAAACCAAAGACATTATTGCCGCCCTGAAGCAGAAGTTTCCCAACATCAAAGGGCCAGCGGCGCAGGATATCTGCTATGCCACCGAAAATCGCCAGGTCGCGGTGAAGCAGGTCGCTTCCGAGGCCGACCTGTTGCTGGTGGTCGGATCGGAAAACAGTTCAAATTCGAACCGGCTCGTAGAAGTGGCGCGCAATCTGGGCACGAACGCCCATCTCATCGACAGCTGCAATGACGTTGAGCCCGAGTGGCTGAAGGGTGTGAAGACGATTGCTTTGACGGCCGGAGCTTCAGCGCCCGAGCATCTGGTGGAGGAGACGATTGCGTTCCTGCGCGGCAAGGGATTCGGCAACGTGCAGGAACTGGAAGTGATGCCGGAAAATGTGCGCTTCGGGCTGCCCCCGGAAATCATAGAAGCGATTGCGGCAGCTCCGGCGAACTAATTCGTACAAGATGCTGGACGCATCTGTACGACGACAGCAGTTGGGCACAATCCAGCGTGCCCTGCAATAGAACAATATGGAAAAGGATTCCCCCCAGACCTCGGCACCGCTCGGCTCCAGCCCACAACTTCGTTTCGGAAAAATTGAAGAACTGGCCACGCGCGTCGGCGCAGCCATTGCCGCGGCGAAGAAATATCTTTTCTCCCAGCAGCATGAAGATGGCTACTGGTGCGGCGAGTTGGAAGCCGACACCACGCTGGAGTCGGATTACATTCTGCTGCACACGCTGCTTGGAACCGGCAATCAGGAGCGCTTCCAGAAAGCCGCGAATTGGATTCTCCGTCATCAGAACGAAGACGGTGGCTGGAGCATTTATGCGGCGGGGCCGTCGAACATCAGTGCATCGGTCAAAGCTTATTTTGGGCTGAAGCTGGCCGGGTACACGGCCGACCATCCTGTTCTGGTGCGCGCCCGCAAGAAGATTCTCGCGATGGGCGGCGTGACCGAAGTCAATACATTCACCAAGATCTATCTTTGTTTCTTCGGGCAGTACGACTACGATGCGGTTCCCGCGATTCCGCCGGAGATCGTGCTGTTTCCGAGCTGGTTCTGGTTCAACATCTACGAAATTTCGTCGTGGTCGCGTGCCATTCTGGTGCCGCTTTCGATCTGCTACGCCAAAAAGCCGTTCAAGAAAATTTCGCGCGCGATGGGCGTGGAGGAATTATTCGTGGGCGGCATGCAGAAGTCGCGCATGCACCTGCACTGGTCGAAGAAGCTGGTTTCCTGGCGCAACTTCTTTCTCGTGCTCGACCGCATGACGCACTGGTTTGAGCGGGTGCACGTGCGGCCGCTGCGCTCGGTTGCGCTGAAAAGTGCCGAGAAGTGGTTGCTGGCGCGCTTTGAAATGAGCGACGGCCTCGGCGCGATCTATCCCTCCATGATGAACGCCATCATCGCCCTGCGCTGCCTGGGATATTCGCTCGACGATCCGCAGGTGATTCGCGCGCTCGATGAATTTGAAAAGCTGGGGATCGAAGAAGAAGACACATTCCGCATGCAGCCCTGCATGTCGCCGGTGTGGGACACGGCCTACGCTGTGTTTGCTCTTGGCGAAGCGGGAGTTCCGGCGAACGATCCGCGCATGGTGAAGTGTGCGGACTGGATCCTGCAGAAGCAGGTGCGCAACGTCGGCGACTGGCAGGTGAAGAATAAAAAAGGCCTGCCCGGCGGATGGTACTTCGAATTCAACAACGAGTTCTATCCGGACGTCGACGATAGCGCCATGGTTTGCCTGGCGCTGAGCCGCGTCGAGCATCCCAACGGACGCTACCAGCGCGAATCGGTACAGCGCGCGATCGACTGGATTTTTTCCATGCAGTGCAAAAACGGCGGCTGGGCCTCGTTCGACAAAGATAACGACAAGATGGTGTTCCAGCACATTCCGTTCGCCGATCACAACGCCATGCTCGATCCGCCGACGGTCGACATCACCGGACGCATACTGGAGACGCTCGCGACCTATGGCTACAACAAAGATTATCCGGCGGTGAAGCGTGCCATCCAATTCATCCGCGACGAGCAGGAGCCGGACGGCAGCTGGTTTGGGCGCTGGGGCGTCAACTACATTTACGGCACGGCGCTGGTGCTGCGCGGCCTGGATGCCATGGGGATGGATTCACACGAGCCTTGCATGCAACAGGGCGCCGAGTGGCTGCGGATGGTGCAGAACCCGGATGGCGGCTGGGGAGAAACTGTCGGCTCCTACGATGATCCGGCGCTGCGCGGGCAAGGTGACAGCACGCCTTCGCAGACTGCGTGGGCGATTCTGGGCATTCTGGCGGTCGGCGATACGCGCAGTGACTCGGTCGCGCGGGGCATTGCGTATCTGCTGCGCACGCAGAAAAAAGACGGATCGTGGGACGAGCAGTTCTTCACCGGCACGGGATTTCCCCGCGTGTTTTATCTGATGTACCACCTCTACCGCGAATATTTCCCGCTGCTGGCGCTGACGACGTATGCCAAGGTAATGGAGAAGCAGAGCTAGAGTTTACTTCGCCCGAATAAGGACCAGAGAGAACCCGCTGAGTTCCGGCCGCGAAGAGCCTTATACTGAACATCGATGGAGTTTGAGTGGGACGCGCGCAAAGACGTAGCCAACCGGCGAAAGCATGGAGTTGGATTCAGGCAGGCAACGACGGTTTTTGGTGACCCGCTCGCGATAACATTTCCGGATGTCGACCATTCGATATCGGAACAGCGATTTCTGACGATTGGAGCATCTGCAAGCGGCCGTACGCTGGTCGTGGTGCACACGGAAGATCGAGATACGATACGGATCATCAGTGCACGACGGACTACGCGTCGGGAGAAAAGATTCTATGAAGAAGGTTGTTGAGCGCAGAAACGGCGAGGGCACACGGCCGGAATACGACTTCGCGTCGATGAAGGGAGGAATCCGCGGCAAGCACTACGAGCAATATCAAAAGGGGACGAACGTTGTCGTGCTCGATCCGGACGTGGCGGAGGCATTCCCCACCGACGATGCCGTAAATGAGGCATTGCGCGGCGTTCTGAGCACGACGCGCGCAGTTAGGCGCATTGGAGGACTGCCCGATCGGGCGTTGCAACCGGCCCGCAGCGCGTCTAAGCGCAGATCCCGACATGGCTGAAAATCTTTCGTATGCGCAGGCAGAAAAAAGACGGATCGTGGGACGAGCAGTTCTTCGGCACGGGATTTCCCCGCGTGTTTTATCTGATGTACCACCTCTACCGGGAATATTTCCCGCTGCTGGCGCTGACCACTTACGCGAAGGTGATGGAGAAGGTAGGGAGTTAGCGGTTGGTAGCTAGCCCACGTTTTCCCAACGAATCCGGCAGGCTTTCCGTGCCAATGTGCTGCCCAGCCGTTAGCGTCTTCGGATGATACATGGCCGGTCTGCCATTCTTCTTGGTTGCAGGGTTCTTCGGCCTGAATTTGCTGGGCCCGAGTCGTTTGAATCTCATGCGGACTCCATGGCAATTCGCGTCTTGCGCAGGCGTTTGCCCGCTTTTGATCTCGATCTGTCGCGTCAATCCGCCGCGGCGCTGGCGCTGATCGGGGCCCGCAATCCACCACACTCCTCGCACCGTTCCAACTTGCGAACGACCTGTGGTCGTTGGGTTTTTTCTTTGTGGTTCTGTACATAGATGGCTCCGACAAACCATCCAAAGGCAAACGTCCACGCCACTACCACGAAGCAATCAAAGTACGTCATTCGTCACCTCCCGCACGGCCCTTCCAAAGGCCTCTATCTGTAAAAGCGAAAAATCCTTGCCCACTGCCTCAAATCGAAAGCAAAATTGTTTTGCGGAACGTGAGCTCAGTTGGTTCCCGTAGAACGCTAAACGGCACCGCACCGCCGTTTTGCTCAGGATTGTCTACTTGCAATAGTGTGAAAAACCCGCAGAACGTTTCATTCGGGGGAATCGGGACGAGAGAGATCGAGACTACCGAAAACGTAAATCCGACCTCGGAAAGCAAAATTCTGACCTTTCCGAATCCCGTTTTGGTTGACAACGTGTTGTGAGTGCTGAATGCTGAATGCTGGATGCTCGCTTTCGTCACTGGCGCTACCGGATTCCTTGGTTCCCACGTCGCCCGCGTTCTGGCTGATCAGGGCGCGGAGTTGCGGCTTCTGGTGCGCCTCACCAGCAATCTGCGCAATCTCGAAGGGCTCAAAGCTGAGACCGCCACCGGCGATCTGCGCGACGCGGCTTCGCTTGAAAAAGCGATGTCGGGCTGCGATGCCGTCTTTCACGTTGCCGCCGACTACCGGCTCTGGCTGCGCGATCCCGCCGAAATGTACCGTTCCAACGTTGCGGGTACGCGAGCCATTCTCGAAGCCGCGCGTAAGAATGGTGTGCGCCGCGTGGTGTATACCTCGAGCGTGGCGACCATCGGGTTCCAGAGCGACGGCAGTCTTGCAGATGAAGATTCGCCGGTCTCGCTGGCGGACATGATCGGCCATTACAAGCGATCGAAATTCATGGCCGAGCAGATTGCGATGGAAGCCGGGCGCAGCGGGATGCACGTGGTTACGGTGAATCCGACGACCCCAGTCGGTGAGCAGGATGTGAAGCCGACGCCGACCGGCCGCATCGTGGTCGATTTTCTGAAGCGCAAATTTCCCGCTTATGTCGAGACGGGTTTGAACCTGGTCGACGTAAGAGAGTGCGCTCGGGGGCACGTTGCTGCGCTGGAGCGCGGCAGGTCGGGCGAGCGCTATATTCTGGGCGGCGAGAATTTAACGCTCAAACAAATTCTCGACAAGCTGGGAGAGATTACGGGTCTGCCCTCGCCCAAGATGAAATTGCCCTACATTTTCGCCTTTGCCGCCGGCGTGGTCGACGAGGCCATCACCGGCAGAATGCTGCATCGCGAACCGCGTGCCACCGTGGACACTGTGCGCATGGGCAAGAAAAAAATGTTTGCCAGTTCCGCCAAGGCCGAGCGCGAGTTAGGCTGGAAAATCCTGCCGGTGGAAAATGCCTTGCGGCGCGCGGTACAGTGGTTCCAGGCCAACGGATATGCCTGAGAGATATGTCTAGAATTGCCATCGTCGCCGCGCTGGAGCGCGAGGTGCATCCTTTGGTGAAGCGCTGGCGCGTCAACGACAAAGAGTATGCCGGGTGCAGATTTCGTTTTTTCGAGAACAGGGAAGTGGTTGTGGTCTGCGGCGGCGTCGGCGCGGAAGCGGCGAGGCGCGCGGCCGAGGCCGCGATTGCTACATACTCGCCAACGGCGATTTATTCCGCCGGATTTGCGGGCGCATTAGACTCCGCACTCAAGGTGGGAACTGTGATTGAACCCCGCCGTGTGGTGAACGTTTCCGATGGCAGCAGTGTGAACCTCGAGCGCGGCGAAGGCGTGCTGGTGAGTTTCGGATCGGTGGCGACGCCTGCACAAAAGGCAAAGTTACGGGACTCTTTTTCTGCTCACGCTGTCGACATGGAGGCGGCCGCTGTAGCGCAGGCTGCGGAAGCCAGAGGCATAAAGTTCGCGGTGGTCAAAGTGATTTCCGACGAATTCGATTTCCATTTCCCGTCGATGGCGCCGTTCGTTGACGCGGCCGGACACTTCTCGGAAAGGCGCTTCGCAGCTTTTGTTGGGTTGCGGCCCTGGCTGTGGCTCCCGGTTTTGCGGCTGGCACGCAACAGCAGGCGGGCTGCCGCAGCGCTGTGCGCATGGTTCAGCGAAAACCTGGAGCGCATCGTGTCCGCCGAGGCGTCTCCGGACGCACACCAGCTCGAGGCGGTGAATCGGCAATGAAAATGAAGCGCGCTGTATTCTCGGTTCTGGCTGTGCTCGCTTTCGCGGCCGGAGCGGCGGCTCAGAATGCTCCCACGATCTATGCCGAAAGTTTTCGTCAGGGAGCGACCACCATTCTTGAAGACATCTTCGACGCGAAGCTGACTCCCGATAACCCGACCTACCGGGAACGCATCAGGGATTCCAGCGGAAACGATCGTTACGAGCTGACCATCGCGCCCGAGGTGCCGGAGGGCGACAACAAGATCACGTCCTGGCGCGTAGCCCTGCGCGATCTGCATCACAGCATTTACAGGAACATTTTGCTGGCCGATCAGCGGCCTTCGGCTGATCCGAAAAATAATCTGTGGTGGTTGAACCCGAATCCCTTTGGAGCGGTGCCGATTCACGCCAAAAGAATCATGAAGGTCGATGCGTTTTACGTGGCCTTTCAAGTGAAGCAGTTGCACTTCACGCCGCTGGAATCCCCGTATCTGGATTCCATGACCGTATCGTTTGCCTTTACCAACAGCGATCCGCGAAAAAAGTGACGCTGCGATGCTCGCTCGCGTCCCGATCGGTCCCCGGAATCTGATCTGCCAATGCGAAATTTCCGTTGCCACATCGGATACGTGCCTCCAAACTGCCGGCTTGCCTCATCTATAATCAAGACAGACGTTCTCCTCAAAATCCCATGCACTTAATCCCCTTTCTGGCAGTTTTTGTCGGCGGCGAAATCGTCGATATGATCTCGGACAGTGGCCCGATCGCCAAGCTGGTTTTGCTTGCGCTGCTGGCCTTCAGCCTGGTCTCGTGGGCCATCATCCTGACCAAATGGAGCCTGCTGCGGCGGGCGCGGGCGCAGAGCGGGCGCTTCGTGCGCGCGTTTCGCAAGGCGCAGCGGCTGCAGGATATTGCCGCCGTCGCCGATCAGTTCAAGCCCAGCCCGCTCGTCGGCGTGTTTGAAGGCGGCTACGAAGAGTTCAAGCAGCAGGCTGCCACCACGGGCATGGTCCGGAATCTGCTGGGAATTCAGCGCGGCATGCAGATCGGCGCCTCGGAAGAAATTACGCGTCTGGAGCGGAACTTGCCGTGGCTTGCCATTACCGCCGCGGTGACCCCGTTCATCGGCCTATTCGGTACGGTGTGGGGCATCATCGATGCCTTTCACGGTCTGGGAACTGCCGGCGCCGCTACGCTGCGAGCGGTCGCCCCCGGCATTTCTGAAGCGCTCATCACCACCGCTGCCGGACTGGCCGCGGCAATTCCCGCCGTCATCGCCTACAACCTGATTGGCGCGATGATCCGCGAATTCGCCGCCCGCAGCGACGACTTCGCGCTGGAACTGCTGAATGCCGTCGAGCACAGCCAGGCGCAAACTCTTCCCGCGGAAATGAGGCGCTGATGGCGTTCACTGCTTCCAATGGCCGCACCCAGACCGCGCTGGCCGACATCAATATCACCCCGCTGGTCGACGTGGTGCTGGTTCTGCTCATCATTTTCATGGTAACCGCGCCCGTGCTGCAGTCGGGCATCGACGTGAGCGTGCCCAAGACACGCACGGTCAAGGAGATTACCGAAGAGCGGCTGGTCATCAGCATCACCAAAGATCAGCGAGTCTATCTGGGCAATGACGCCGTCAATATTAATGAGATCGCGGCCAAGATCCGCCAGAAGATTCGCGATCCGCACAACCAGTTCATTTTCGTGCGTGCCGATGAGAACGTTCCTTTCGGCGCTTTCGCAACCGTCATGGACGCGGTGAAGTCGTCCGGCATTACCAACGTGAGCATTGTTACCCAACCGCTGGATCAAAATGGCCGCAAGCGCTGACATCTATTTTGAACACGACCGCTGGGGACGCGCGCTGGCGTGGTCGGCAGGCCTGCACGTGGGTGTTACGGCGCTGCTGTTGGTCTATTCCGCCGTGTTTTTTGGCACCAGCGGTACAGGCTGGGGCGCGGGCGGCGGCGGGGAAGCGATGGGCGTCACCCTGGTCACCACGGTTCCGCTGCCGGCGAATGCAGCCGCCACGCAGAACGTGTTGGCCAACGAATCCAAAGGCATCACTCATTCGCAGCCCAAAATCGAAGAGAAAGAGCCGGATGCGATCGAGATACAGGGCAAGAACACAAAAATAAAGCCGAAGAAAAAGGAAGAAACGGAATCCAAAGAAAAGCCGCAGCCCGCGCCCGAGGAAGATACCAATCAGGTTGCTTTCGGGGAGGGCGGCCCGGTGAGCGGGCCCTATGGGACGTTCAGCGCGGCGGGCGCCAAAGGCGGATTTGGCGTTACCGGCGGCGGCGGCGATTTCGGCACCAAGTACGCCTGGTACGTGCGCGTCATTCAGCAGAAGGTTTCGCAAAACTGGCTGGAGTACGAGGTCGATCCGCGCATCACGGCGGCGAACCGGGTTTACATCACCTTCGACGTGATGCGAGATGGGCATCCCACGAACGTGCAGGTCGAACAATCCAGCGGAGTGCCGTCGCTCGATATCTCTGCGGAGCGCGCGTTGCAGCGCATCGATACATTCGGGCCGTTGCCGTCGGATTACTCGGGCAGCAAGATTTCCGTCGAGTTCTGGTTCGATTACAAGAAGTGAACCTGATCGGTAATCGTCTCGCTTGCCGATGATATCGAGCCCGCATCAAGCGGGCGCAATTCATACCGGATATTGAACTCTGGTAACGGGCGCATGAGGGAAGAAAACTTGCATAGGAATTCATATCGGGATACGATATTGTCGTACGGAGTACGTTTCTCCGCCAAACGGCCTAATCTACCAGAAATGGACCAACCGGCAAGAGCAGCCCGCCAACAGCGGCTATGCAGTCTAAGGGATCTCGCGCTGGCTTGCGCGCTTCTTTTTGCCATTCTCCCGTCCTTCGCTTTCGCGCAGGATTGGGTGAAGACCGGTACCGGTCTGGGTGTGGAAAAAGTCCGGCTGGCTGTGCCCGACTTCAAGCCGGGGAACGCCGATCCGCAAAATGCGGCCTTGCTCAGAACCTTCAACGATACCCTGTGGAATGATCTTGACGTTTCGGGTGTGGTGGAACTAGTTTCCAAGAGTTTTTACCCGCTGCAAACGCCGGGACAGCCTACCGAAGTGAACTTTCTGTCCTGGAATGTGCCGCCGCCGAACGCCGCGATGCTGGCTTTTGGGAACCTTGGCGTCTCCGCGGGCCGGATGACCGTTTACGGCTGGCTGTATGACTTGAAAAATATCCAGTCGCCGCAGGTTCTGGGCAAGCAGTATGGCGATGCGGCCACGGACGAGGGCGCGCGCATGGTTGCCCACCGCTTCGCCGACGAGATCATTTTCCGCCTCGGCGGCGGCGTTCCGGGAATCGCCGAAAGTTCCATCTACTTTGTCAGCGACCGCAGCGGGCACAAGGAAATCTGGGCCATGGACTACGACGGCGCCAACCAGCGGCAGATCACGCATCTGGGTTCCATCGCGCTTTCGCCGCGCATTTCCCCGGATGGCTCGCGCCTGGCCTTCAGCGGCCTGACCAAGACCGGCTGGGAAATCATGATGTACTCGTTCGATCTGAACCGGCTGGTCAGTTTCCCGCGCCTGGGTGGGACGAATTTGTCGCCGTCATGGTCGGGGGATGGAACCAAACTGGCGTTTTCGTCGTCGCGAGCCGGCTCTCCGGAAATTTATATCGAGGACGCTTCCGGCGGGAATCTGCACCGCCTGACCGACTCGAAGGGCCCCGACGTTTCTCCCGCGTGGAACCGCAAAACCAACGCGCAGATCGCCTTTGCCAGCGGCAGAACCGGTTTGCCCCAGATCTACACCATGGGAACCGACGGCACCAATCTGCAGAGGGTCACGGATCAGGGTTACGCCGTGTCGCCGAACTGGTCGCCGAACGGACAGTTTCTCACCTTTGCATGGGTGCGAAAATACGGCCCCGGCGAACCCGGCGCGTCGGATATCTACCTGATGGATATTGCCAGTAAAGAGTGGGTGCAACTCACGCATGACGGCGGGCGCAACGATTCTCCGTCCTGGTCGCCGGACGGAAGGCACATCGTGTTTCAATCGAACCGCTCCGGCAATCCCCAGATATGGATGATGCTGGCCGACGGCACCAAAGTTCAGCAGCTTACCTTTAACGGGCACAACTCGATGCCCAATTGGAGTTGGAAATAGAAACGCTTCGTCTGACCGGAATGCAACAAGTTCTGGGTCGCAGGAGGATAGAAAGTGAAGCAGCAACGCATGAAGTGGTTCGCACTGGTTGTCACTCTGGGCGTCATCATGATGCTGGGCGCCTGCAAGAAGAAGGTCACTCCGCCCCCGCCACCACCCCCGCCGCCACCGGCGGCGCCGACGGCTTCCATCTCGGTGAACCCCAGCAGTATCGAGGCGGGCCAATCGGCGTCGTTGACTTGGCAGACAAGCAACGCGACCGACGTTTCCATCGACGGCATCGGCGCGGTCCAGGCCAACGGGTCGCAGTCCGTGTCGCCGACAACTTCAACCACCTATCACCTGGTCGCCAAGGGCGCGGGTGGAACGCAGGAAGCTACGGCACGGCTCACCGTGACGCAAGCACCGCCGCCTCCGCCGCCTCCTCCGTCGATCTCGGATGAGGAGTTGTTCAGTCAGAATGTCAAAGACATTTACTTCGACTATGACAAGTCTGACATTCGCGCCGACCAGCAGGCATCGATGCAGGCCGACGTGACGTTCCTCGGCGAGCACAGCAACATCAACGTGACCGTCGAAGGCCACTGCGACGAACGCGGCTCGACCGAGTACAACATTGCCCTCGGCGACAAGCGCGCCAATTCCGTAAAGGAAGCGCTCATCGCCGGCGGCATCAGCGCCAGTCGCATCAAGACGATCAGCTACGGCAAGGAAAGACCGTTCTGCACCGAGCATAATGAAGCTTGCTGGCAGCAGAATCGCCGCGGCCACTTCGTCTATCAGAAGTAACCACAGTGATAGCGGCAGGGGCGTCCCTGGTGGGCGCCCCTGTTCTCTCTCAACTCTCGGCCAGGGTGTCGCTCCGCGTAGCCGAGCCTGGGAGCCGGCGGTGGTGTGAATAATTTGCGTGTGAATAATTTGGATGTGAATGATTTGGATGTGAATAACTCCTGCCTAGTGACCTTCAGGCTGCGCCGGCAGCTTTTCGCTGTGGATTCCCGCCCGCCTTATGGGACAATCAAGGCATCTAAACTGTCAGGGAAACTTCTATGAAACCAAATCGCATTACCCTCTTGTTCGCCGTGCTGTCGGTCATCTGGCTGGGAGTGGCTCCGGCCTGGGGCGCAAGCAAGGAGATGATTCAACTGCAGACGCAGGTGCAGCAACTGCAGGAGCAGATGACGGCCATGCAGCGCAGCTTCGACGAGCGCATGGGCGTGATGAACAACCTCGTGCAGCAGGATGCCGACGCGGCCAACAAAGTTACGGCCGCACTCAACGCGTTGCAGGTCACGCTGCAGAAGCAGCAGGCCGACGCGGGCTCGCGCACCGACCAGGTTTCCGGCCAGATCCAGGCGCTCAATGACACCATGGACGAGTTGAAAGTCCGCCTGGCCAAAGTGACCAAGCAACTGGAAGACATGCAGGCCGCGCAGCAGAGCATCGCCGCGCAGCAGGCTACGCAACAGGCGCAGCAGGCTGCGGCCGCCGCCGCGCCTCCGCCGGATGTGCTTTACCAGAATGCCCTGCGCGACTACACCAGCGGCAACAACGATCTGGCCACGCAGGAGTTTTCCGACTACATCAAGTTCTATCCAAACACTGATATGGCCGGGAACTGCTACTTTTATCTCGGCGAAATTCAATTCCGCCAGGGCAATTTCGAGCAGGCTGCGCAGAGTTACGATCAGGTATTGCAGAACTTTCCCAGCGGGAATAAGGCCGCTTCAGCGCAGTTGAAAAAAGGGTTTGCGCTCATCGAACTGGGCAAGCAGGATGACGGGGTCGCCGAACTGCGGCATGTGATTCAGCGTTATCCGCACGCTCCCGAAGCGCTGCAGGCGCGGGAAAGACTGCGCAAGCTCGGCGTTTCGACCACGGGCAGGGGATAAAAGGAATCACTGATTCCGGGTCGAGTCGACGGCGCTGATTTGACGATTAAGTTTTGTGGCGATGCCGCTTGGGATGATGGTGCTTGCCGGCCTTATGCGCATGGTGCCGGTGTACTGGCGGATGCGTTGCCTTCACTAAAACCAGCGACGCCTGCCGAGGCGCCGCCCACGCGCTGGCAAGGCCCACAAGGCACATCAGCATCACAAGAAGGAATCTCTTCATATACAGGTCGTTTCCCCTGGTACTCCAGTCTATAACTCTTCTCCGCTGGTTGCTCCAGTGCTAGATTGTAAGCGAGTTTCCTGCGTAACACTCCCAGGCGGTGGAATCATGGCAAATCCGAAAGACGATCAGGATACGGGCAAGGGCGCAACCGAAACCGAAGATCACAATGTGCCGGGGAACATCGGCCTGCAAGAGCAACTCGGTCACCGCGATCAGGATCCCATGCTCAAGGATGCAGATTCGGATTTTCCCGAGCCCGGCGAGAATCCAGAACACACCGGAGAGCCGCAGAAAAAGACGGCTTGAGCCGTTCCCGGCTGCGCCCTGGACGTTGTCAGGTGCGTTGTCATTATCATTGTCATTGCGTTGTTGTCATTCCGAACCGGGCGAAAAGCCGGTGAGGAACCTGCTGGTCCGCTTCTGTTCTTCTAATTCCGCGGACTCTATCGCAACTCTTCCATGACCGCGTCCAGCACTTCCTTGGCGGGACGCGTGATCGAATCGGGCAGCGTCGCCAACGGTTCGTCCACAACATTCAGCATGTCGATGAAGTTGGGAGCCTTCGGGTTCACATAGAAGATTCCGGTGAGAACTTCGCCTTTGTCATGGGCCTCGGTCAGCCGCGTGATGGCCCGAATCTTGTCGGTGGGATCGTAATCTTCTTCCAGCTTGCGCAGGCGCAGGTGCGACCCATCGTGCATGGTCACCTCGACGGTCGCGCCGGGATCGTACTGCACGTCGATTTCCTCGAAGTGCGGCACGAAACTCACGTCCTGCAAAACCTCTTCGTGCTCCTTCACATACTTGTAAGACTTGGTCGAGCCTTCGTGATCGTTGAAGGTAACGCAGGGCGAAACCACATCGAGCATCACCGTGCCCTTGTGGGCGATGGCCGCTTTCATCATGGCGCTGAGCTGGCGCTTGTCGCCGGAGAACGACCGCCCCACCAGAGTCGCCCCGAGCTGAATGGCGAGCGCGCAGGTATCGATCGGCGGCAGGTCATTCAATACGCCGGATTTCAGTTTCGAGCCGAGGTCAGCCGTCGCCGAGAATTGGCCCTTGGTCAGTCCATACACGCCGTTGTCTTCGATGATGTAGATGATCGGCAGATTGCGCCGCATGAGGTGCACGAACTGCCCGATGCCGATGGAGGCGGTATCGCCGTCGCCGCTCACGCCAATGCAGACCAGCTTGTGATTCGCCAGCAGCGCTCCAGTCGCGACCGACGGCATGCGCCCGTGCACGGCGTTGAAACTGTGCGAGCGGCTGAGGAAGTATGCCGGAGTCTTCGACGAGCAGCCGATGCCGCTGGGTTTGATGACGTACTCCGGCTCCACGCCCATTTCGTACATGGCTTCGACAATGCGCTCCGAAATCGCGTTGTGCCCGCAACCCGCGCACAGCGTGGTCTTGCCGCCCTTGTAGTCAATGACGGTCAGTCCGATGCGGTTCGTCTTCGGGCTGGGTGCGGCTGCGCCCGGTTCTACAGTCGTAGTCGACATTTACTTGTTCTCCAATGGTGGAACTCTCTTGCGGGTATAGACGCTCGCCGGAAGGTTCGGATAGAAATTGAAAAAGACCGTTCGCCCACCTTCCGAATCTCGGCAATTTTCGTAGAGCCAGAATCCAGGAAACGTCTTGAGGACGTAATCCAAGCCCTGCGACACGGTCACATCATCCAGCTCCCCGGTCACAATTCGGCCACTCCCGCAGCAATTGCCCGGAAGCACGAGGCCCTTATCCGGCGATGGCAGGCCTCCGATGTTGTGCGCTTTCCCGAAAGCCATGACCTCGGGCGTCCTCAAAATGGCAAAAAGAGCCATGCCCGGCCCGTGTACTGGATCAGACTCGGAAGCGTCCGAACGATAAAACGCTAGGCGGTGGATCTTGACGTCGAGGACGTCGTTGGGGACGTCGGTTTCGACCATGCGTACGGTTCCGTCGCCGTCCTGGGTGACTCGCATTTGGGGATCAACGTCGAACATGGCCTGCAGGAACTCAAGAGGTGAACTATCGTGCCCGGTCGGCCATCGAAGCTGCGGAAAATCGGGATATGGCGTGCGCGGTGTGCAGGCACCCCAATACTCAAGCGAACCCGAAAGTTGCGCCTTACTTAGAATTTCCTGCACGAGCGGCATTGCCGCACTGGGAGCCATACCGCCTCTTTCTTGCGCGGAGCAGGGCCCCGCCAAGACCAGAAGGGCTGCAACGAGCCAATAATGCGCCGCTACTAGGCCACAACTCTTCCCGAAGCGTCTTGTGCAGGACCAGCTCACTTGCCTTCCATTGAAGTCAGTTCGTCGGTGATGGAACGGGCGTCGAGCGGCAGCCCGGTGATATGGGCGAGGCTGCGCAGCCGTCCAATCAGTTCCGGTTTCAGATCAAGTTTGAGCAGGCTCAGCATCTGCGCGTCCCGGTTCTGCTCCACGACATAGACGTGCTCGTGCTGCTCGATGAACTCATGCACCTCGCGCGTGAATGGATAAGCGCGCAAGCGAAGGTAGTCAGTTTCAATTCTGTATTCGTCGCGCAATTGATCGCGGCTCTCGGTGATCCCCCAGTGCGAAGTTCCGTAGCCGATGATTCCGATCTTTGCATTACTCCCGCGCATAATCTCCGGCCGCGGGACGAACGACCGCGCGGTTTCGAATTTGCGGTTCAGCCGCTCCATGTTGTGTTCGAAGTCGTCGGCGCGCTCGCTGTATTGCGCTCTTTCGTTATGCCCGCTGCCGCGCGCGAAATAAGCGGCATTCGGATGAGAGGTTCCGGGCAAGGTTCGATAGCCAATTCCGTCGCCGTCGACGTCTTTGTAACGGGCGAATCCGCCCAGCCGGTCCAGATCTTCTTTGCCGAGCACCTTCCCGCGACGGATCGGTGTGGTCGGATACGGAAACGGATCCGCCATCCAGTTGTTCATGCCCAGGTCGAGATCCGACATGACGAACACCAGCGTCTGAAATTGTTCGGCAAGATTGAAAGCCTCGGTGGCCATGCTGAAGCATTCCTCAGCCGAGCAGGGAAGCAGCATGATGTTCTTGGTGTCGCCGTGCGAAAGAAACGCGGTCGAGAGAATGTCGCCCTGCGAGGTGCGCGTGGGAAGGCCGGTCGACGGACCAACGCGCTGAATGTCCCAGATGACGCCGGGAACCTCCACGTAATAGGCCAGGCCGGCGAATTCCGACATGAGAGAGATGCCGGGGCCGGCAGTCGCGGTCATGCTGCGCGCGCCCGCCCAGCCCGCTCCAATCACCATGCCGATGGCGGCCAGTTCATCCTCCGCCTGCACGATCGCAAACGTAGCTTTACCGTCCGGGCCAATGCGATATTCCTTCATGTACTCGATCATCGTCTCCACCAGAGACGACGATGGTGTGATCGGATACCACGTCACCACGGTGCACCCAGCGAACATGCAGCCCAGCGCGGCCGCCGAGTTGCCGTCGATGATGATCTTGCCCGCAGTCTTGTCCATGCGCTCGATGTAAAAGGCTCCGCGCTTTTCGAGATTCGCCTGAGCGTAATCAAAGCCCGCCTTCGCCGCGGCCAGGTTCAGATTGGCGGCTTTCGCTTTCGTGGCAAACTGCTTGCGGATGGCCTTCTCGATCTCGGCCATTTCAATCGTCAATAGGCTGGCCACCACGCCCACGTACACCATATTTTTGACCAGCTTGCGCAGCTTGGCTTCCGGGCACACTGCGGCCACCAGCTTGTCGTAGGGCACAGAGTAAAAAACCAGATCGTCGCGCAGCTTGTGCAGCGCCAGCGGCTCGTCGTAAAGCACCGACGCGCCCGGCGCGAGAGACATGGTGTCTTCCTGCGCCGTCTCCGGATTCATGGCCACCAGGAAATCAATTTCCTTTTTGCGTCCGATATATCCGTTCTTGTTGGCGCGGATCGTGTACCACGTAGGCAGTCCGGCAATGTTCGAGGGGAACATGTTCTTGCCGGAAACGGGTACGCCCATCTGAAAAATGCTGCGGAGAAGAACTGTGTTTGAACTCTGTGAACCGGAACCATTGACCGTCGCGACCTGAATACTCATGTCGTTGACGATTCGCTTGTGCCCCATTCCGCCGGATGATTGGCGGGGCACGACATCCGTAGTGGCCATCCCAACACCTTCCTTCGGTTAAGCGGGCGGAACCCTTTCGCCCATGTGATTTGTGGCAGAGGAACCTTCTATTATACGGCGGTCTCGATCTTCCGGCGCGGCAAATTGGCCGTCTGGAGCGGAGAGGAACCCAATTTGGAAACGGAAACGGCAAAGGGAACCGAGGAATCGACGATCGCTATTCTGTCTTGAAGAAATGCGCCATGTTGCGGAACTTGTTATATCGTGACGCGACTAATTCGGCAGGAGAGATCTTCTTCAACTCCGCATAATGTTTCTGCCACGTGGCGTCCAGGAGATTGGCGGCAGCCTCGTGATCCCGATGCGCTCCGCCTTCGGGTTCGGGAACAATGTCGTCAATGCAGCCTAGCTCCTGCAGGTCGGTCGCGGTAATGCGCATGGCTTCGGCGGCCAGCTCTTTCTTGGTGGCATCGCGCCACATAATGGCGGCGCAACCTTCGGGCGAAATCACCGAGTAAATCGAGTTCTCCATCATCAACACGCGGTCGGCCACCGCAATCGCCAACGCCCCGCCGCTGCCGCCCACTCCGATCACCGTGGCAATGATCGGCACCTGCAGCCGTGCCATCTCGCGCAGATTGTAAGCGATGGCTTCGGCCTGCCCGCGTTCCTCGGCATGAATGCCGGGATACGCGCCGTCGGTATCGATCAAAGTAAAAATCGGCCGGCGGAATTTTTCCGCAAGCTGCATGATGCGGATCGCCTTGCGGTAGCCCTCGGGATGCGGCGTGCCGAAATTGCGGTAGACGCGCTGCTTCATGTCGCGTCCCTTCTGCGTCCCGACCACCAGCACTTCGTCGCCGTGGAACCGGGCCATGCCGCAAATAATGGCCGCGTCGTCGCCAAAACCGCGGTCGCCGTGAATCTCGCTGAAATCGGTGAACACCCGCTCGATGTAGTCCAGCGTCTGCGGACGCTGCGGATGCCGCGCCAGTTCGGTCTTCTGCCAGGCGGTCGGGGGCGTGTTCATTTCTCGCCTCAGAGTCTCGATTCGATCCTGCAGTTCCGCGATCTGGCGGAGAGTCGCGTCGTCGGCACCGGCCGACTCCATCTCGGCCACCTGGCGCTCGATCTGTTCCAGTTCCTGCTGTGCTCGCTCGGAAGGTGTCATGCTTGAAATCAGCTGATGATGCGCACGCTGCCCCGTCCGCACAACTGCTCGACGCGGGCGATGAAATTGCGGTCCGGCAACACATTATAGCCGTCCGCTTCCATCACGACCATGAAATCGCCCTGGCGTTCCACGTCGAACAATACCTTGGCTTCTCCCTTGCGCTCGACAAAAAGCGAATGCAGATCGTCAACCGTCGTTTCCGCCGAGGCATCCAGCGGAATGCGAATGCGGATGGCGCGTGGCAGCGGAACTTTGGCGTCTTCAAGCGGCATAATTTCCGCAGCGGTGAGCTTTGGATTCGCTCCCTCTTCGATGCGCACGCCGGCTTTGATCAGCACCGGAACTTCGAGTTTCACCTTGTCCCCGATGCGCTTGTAAGCCTCGGGGAAGACGATCAGATCGAGTGAGCCGGCCATGTCTTCAAGCGTGGCCTGCGCGTAGAAGTCACCCTTCTTGGACTTGAGCACGCGCAAATTACTGATAATCCCGGCGGTCACAATGGTTTCGTCTTTGCCGGTCGATCGCTCCATGGCGCCGATTTCCTGTGTGCCCAGCGCCTGCAGATCCGCCAGCTTCTCTTTGTACTTCTCCAGCGGGTGGCCGGTGATGAAGAATCCCAGAATTTCCTTTTCCGCCGAGAGCCGCGTGTGCTCATCCCAATCGGGGACGTTGGGCAGCTTGTCGTTCTGGGTCGCCGCCTCTTCCTGCTGAAACACGCCAAACAGCCCATGCTGGCCGGATTCGGCGTCGCGCTGGGCTTTCTGCGCCTGCTCCATTGCCTTGTCGAGCACGGCCATGAGCTGGGCGCGGCGCCCCAGCGAATCCATGGCGCCGCTTTTGATCAGCGATTCCAAAACGCGCTTGTTCAGCAGCCGCAGATCGACGTTCTCGCAAAATTCGAAAATCGACGTGAAGCGGCCGAGTTTCTTGCGCGCTGTCACAATCGATTCGATCGCATTGCCGCCTACGTTTTTCACCGCGGCCAGCCCGAAGCGGATCGATTCGCCATGCGGGGTGAAGTTCGCATCGGAAACATTGATGTCCGGCGCTTCCACCGCAATCCCCATCTCGCGGCATTCGTTGATGTACTTGACCACGTCATCGGTCGAGCCGGTCACCGAAGTCAGCAGCGCGGCCATGAACTCCACGGGATAATGCGTCTTCAAATAAGCCGTGTGATAGGCCAGCAGCGCGTAAGCCGCGGAGTGCGACTTGTTGAAGCCGTAGCCGGCGAACTGCGCCATGAGATCGAAAATCTTTTCAATCTTCTTCGGCGGAAACTTGCGCTGCGCCGCGCCTTGCACGAAGCGCTCGCGCTGCGCGGCCATCTCTTCCGGCTTCTTCTTGCCCATCGCCCGACGCAGCAGATCGGCTTCGCCGAGCGAGTAGCCTGCAAGCCTGTTCGCCGCCTGCATCACCTGTTCCTGATAAACGAAGACGCCCAGCGTCTCCTCTAAAATCTCTCTCAGCTCCGGCAGTTCATATTCAATCTTGCGCCGTCCTTGTTTGCGCTCGATAAAGTCGTCAATCATCGCCATGGGCCCCGGGCGATAGAGAGCATTCAAGGCCGTAAGATGTTCGACCGAGTTGGGCTGGTAGCGACGGAGGACGTCTCTCATGCCGTTCGACTCAAACTGAAAGACGCCGGAAGTCAATCCCTTGTGAAACACCTTCTGATAAGTCTCCGCATCTTCCAGGGAAATGCTTTCCAGCGTGAGCCGCGTCCCCCGCACCTGCTGAATCAGTTTCAACGCGTCGGTGAGAATCGTCAGCGTGGTCAGGCCGAGAAAATCCATCTTGAGCAGGCCCATTTTTTCGATGGCGACCATGTCGTAGGCGGTGACGATTTCGTCGTTCTTGGTTTTGTGCAGCGGGACCAGTTCCGTGAGCGGACGCGGCGAAATCACCACCCCGGCCGCGTGGACTCCCGAATTACGCACGAGCCCTTCCAGCTTTTTCGCCGTGTCAAACAGTTCGCGAATCTGCCGGTCTTTCTCGATTGCCTCGCGCAGCTGCGGAGAATCCTCAATGGCCTCCTCCAGCGTGATGCCGATCGTCGTGGGCACCATCTTGGCGATGCGGTCGACATCGGCGTAGGGAATGTCCATGGCGCGGCCAACGTCTTTGATCGCGGCTTTCGCGGCCATGGTGCCGAACGTGATGATCTGCGCCACATTGTCGCGCCCGTATTTCTGGGTGACGTAGTCGATCACCTCGCCGCGCCGGTTCATGCAGAAATCGATGTCGATGTCAGGCATCGACACGCGCTCTGGATTCAGGAAGCGCTCGAACAGTAATTCGTGCTGCAGCGGATCAATGTCGGTAATGCCGAGCGCGTAGGAAACCAGCGAGCCGGCCGCCGATCCGCGGCCCGGACCCACGGGAATATCGCGTTCCTTGGCGTAGCGAATGAAGTCCCACACAATCAGAAAGTAGCCGGGAAACTTCATTTGCTGAATGATGTCGAGTTCGCGCTCCAACCGCTGCTCGTAGTCGGCGAGCGAATGTTTCAGCTTGCCCTGCTCGTGCAGCGGCCGCAGAGCCTCCAGTCGCCGCGCGTAGCCTTCGCGCGCAACGTGCACGAAGTAGCTGTCAATCGTATAACCATCCGGCACTTCAAATTGCGGAAACGGCGTCGCAACCTTTTCAAGGCGCAGGCTGCAGCGCTCCGCAATGTCGAGCGTGCGCGCCACCACCTGCGGCGAATCTTTGAAGACGCGGTACATTTCGTCGCCGTTCTTGACGAAAAATTGCGTGCCATCAAACTTCATCCGCGCCGTGTCGTGGATCGACTTTCCGGTCTGGATGCACACCATTACGTCCTGCGCGGGCGCATCGTCTTCGCAAAGATAGTGGCTGTCGTTGGTCGCCACCAGCGGCAGCCCAAGATCTTTCTCCAGCTGAAAAAGTCCGGGATGAATGCGGTGCTCCATCTCCAGTCCCTGATCCTGGATCTCGAGAAAGAAATTCTCTTTGCCAAGAATGTCAGTAAACGTGCCGGCGGCCGCGCGGGCCGCATCGTAATTGTTCTCCATCAACCGCTCGGCCACTTCACCTTTGAGGCAGCCGGAAAGCCCGATCAGCCCGCGCGAATGCTCCGCCAGAAACTTCTTGCTCACCCGCGGCTTGTAATAAAACCCGTGCAGCGAAGCCTCAGATGTAATCTTGACCAGGTTGCGGTAGCCCTCGTCGTTCTGGGCCAGTACCAGCAGGTGGTTGTAAGTGTCGCCTTCCGGCGGCGTGCGCTCGATGTTATGGTCGTCTTTTTTGCAGACGTAGAGTTCGCATCCCACAATCGGCTTGACCCCATGTTTGTGCGCCGCATTCACGAAATGCACCGCCCCAAAAATGTTGCCGTGATCGGTCATGGCCACGGCTGGCATACCCAGCTCGTGCACCCGCTGGCAAAGTTTTTCAACGTCACAAGCGCCGTCAAGCAGGGAGTAGTCGGTGTGCAGATGCAGGTGAACGAATTGAGACATGGGAGCGATAAAGCTAGTTTATCGCAGGCGGGTCAGAGGAAAACTGTCTGTTTCTGTGGTTTTTGGGGGCTACTCCCGCTCAAGCAGGTATAAACCAGCGTAACGGCGATTTTGCATGAACCATCAGCGGTCAGGGTTTGGCCGGCGGAGCAACGCCTTTAGCGTCCTCCAAGTCTCTCTGCCCCTCGATCTTGCATTTGTATTCCTTGCCGTTGTCGCGGCGGATGTAGAGCCTATCGTCTCCGACTCGGTAATCCACCGCCTGCCCGATTCCAAATTGTCCTGCCTGGAAAGCTCCGCAGTAGTCAATCAGGTAGATGAGGTCGGTGCCTTTCAATTCAAAGACCGTTACTTTACGGGGGACGCCTTCACCATCGGTGCCAACAAAACCTGCGCCCCAGATGTCGGTTCGGTCTTCCCAACCCTTGATCGTCCCCTTCTGATAGGTGTGCGCCGTCTTGTCGGAGCCGATTGCACATGTCGCCAAAAGAAGAACCGCGAAAAACGCCGTGCGAGCTATCGTCATCGGATTCATGGGGGCCTCCTTGCGTTTCGGCCGGACTCTCCACAGATCACTGACGCCTCCAGAATAGCCCTCGGCAGCGTCAAGGTGCATAGCAGTCGGGTAAAGAATTGTTACGCAAAGTAATCGGCGCTCAAAGCAAGGGCCGCGATTCGAGGGCGGCGGACAGAGGATAGATACAGGATAAAAGCCTTCTTGATCACCAGGCTTGTGAGGAAATTCTAGTCCGCTCCGGCCCCGGCCGCCTGAGCCTTCTGCAACAGCCGTCTCGCCTGCGCAATCAGCTCCGCCACTTCGAACGGCTTCACCAGGCAAGGCACATTGTTCTCCTGCAGAAACCCCCGCCCTTCGCCTTGCTCGGCCGCATTGGAGAACATAAACAGAACCCGGCCTTCGAGCGCGGGGCAATTCTGTTTCAGCCAGGTATAGCATTCCTTGGAATTCCACTCTCCCGGCATCTTGCCGTGCATGATCATGGCATCGAAGTGCTCGGAGAGCAGGCGAGTCTTGACGTCCTGAATGTTCTTCGCGGTGACGACCGCAGCCCCAGCCCCAGCCAGCACATCGCGCTCAAATTCGAGCACCGATTCTTCTTCCTCCACCAGCAGCACGCGCCCGCTGAGCGCACCCTCATGCTGGCGCGCTACCGGCTTCGGTTCGGCCTCGACCAGCGCCGGCGCTGCTGCCGGCAGCCGGACCTCGATCACCGCTCCGCCGTCCGGGCCGTTGTTGGCCGTAATGTCGCCGCCATGTTCCTTGACGATTCCATAACAAATGCTCAGCCCCAACCCCGTGCCTTTGCCTATGCTCTTTGTGGTGTAGAAGGGATCGAAAATGCGTTTTGGATCTTTAATTCCAGCGCCGTCGTCGGCAAACCGTGTGCAAACATGCCCGTTCTGGTGGAGAACGCTGATGCTCAGCTTGCCCGTTCGCCCGGTTTCCAGAATCGCGTCCACGGCATTGTTGATGATGTTCAGAAACACCTGTTCAATCTGGTGCGGATCGGCGACCACCGTGGCCGGCTCCGAAGGCGCCTCTCGCTCCACGCGAATATTGTTGGTTTTCAGATCGTAGTCGCGCAGCGCCAGAGTTTCGTCGAGCACTTTGCGAATGTCGACTTCTTCGCGCTGCGGCTTGCGCTGCCGGGCAAACGACAGCAGATTCTGCACCACCCGGTGCGTGCGCTGCGCCTGCTTGAACAGTTTGCTGACGTACTCCTCGGCGCGCTTGTTCAGGCCCTCGCTCTCAAGCAGCTGCGCGTAGCCCAGGATCGCCGTGAGCGGGTTGTTGAGTTCATGGGCCACGCCCGCAATCAACTGGCCGACCGCCGACATCTTTTCGCTCTGCAGCAGCTGTTCCTGAGTCTTGCGCAAATCTTCGTAAGCGCGGCAGGTTTCTTCGTAGAGCCGCACCTTCTCGATCGTCGTGGCTAACTGTCGGCTGATCGCCACCAGAAGATTCTCGTCGTTGCTCGAATATTCATATCCCGGATGGCTGCACAATCCCATGATGCCGACCGGACTTTCCTTACCCCAGAACAGAACCCAGATCCAGGAGCGGTCTGGCTCCGAGCGCAGGAACTCCGCCACGTGCGCGGGCAAGTGCGGCATGTACTCGGCGGTAATCACTTCCGTGCGCGACCGCATGACCAGATCCCCAAAGCCCTCGGCGAAAGAGACTTCGGCAGCTCGCACCTTCTCGCGGCTGCGCGGACCCCATGAGGCGCGCCTGCGGTAAATTGCGGAATCGATGTCGGACAAGTAAACCGATCCGTTTTCCGCTCCAAACAAAGTCACGACCTGGCGCAACGTCAGATTCAGAATCTCGTCCAGATCGAAGGACTGTGCCGCCACCACGGCCATGGCATTCAGTGCGTTCAACTCGCGGTTGCGCCGCCGCATCTCGTCCTCGGCGCGCCGCTTCTCCGTCATATCGAGAACGAAACCCTGGTAACGCTCAATGATTCCGGCAGCGTTGCGGGTCGCGAAACTGCTTTCCGAGGCCAGCAGCACGGTGCCGTCCTTGCGGCGCAGGGTCACGTCGAAGTTGCGCACGTAATTGTGCGCTTCGATCTCATTGCGGAAGCTCTCGCGCTGGCGGGCATCGACGCAGATTTCCGTATCCAGGTTCAGAACCAGCAACTCCTCGCGCTTGCTGTAGCCGAGCATGTGGACAAACGCGTCATTGCAATCCAAAATCTGGCCGGCGGGATTCGCGACATAAACGCCCTCCTGCACCTGCTCGAACAGGAGCCGGTATTTTTCCTCGGCCGAACGCCGGTCGGTAATATCGCGGACGACGTGGATGATGCCTTTTTGCGAACTCTCCTGCTCCGCGTAAGCCGAGGTCGAAACCACGGAGAACCCGCCAAAGCAAGGGTCGGCGCCCTCGGTAAATTCGTCGTCGCCGCGCGTGGCGCAATAGGGGCAACCCGTCCAGTTGCCAAATTTATGCGACAACACCGACTCGCAGCTGCTCCCGATCACGTCGGCCGGCGCCAGCCCCAGTTGCTCCAGCAGCAGTTGATTGACCTTGATAATCCGGAAATCGGAGTCGTGCGCCAGAATGATGTCGTGGATGGAATCGAAGGTATTCATCCACTGCCGCTGCGAGCGCAGCACTTGCTCGAGCAGCCGAGAATTCTCTACCGCAATGGCCAGTTGCTGGGCGCAGGTCTGAATGAACTGCAATTCCTCGGCGGTCCAGTAGCGCTTGCCGGAATTTCCCAGCGCCAGCAATCCGATTGGAGCTCTGTGCCCCGCTACCGGCGCCAAAATGAGTTGGCGGATCTTTTCGGACTCCAGATGCTCCTGGGTTTCAGGAGCGACGCCGTCGCCGATGCAGACCTGCGGCTCCGCTTTCCGCAACTGCTTCGAGATATCTTCAGTGACTCCGGCGACCGCAGCGTCACGCAGGAACTCGGAAGACAGGCCCACGGCCTGGGTCACCATCAGGTGTTCGCCTTCCAGCAGCCGGAACCACGCGGCGCGCACAGCCGTTACCCGTTGCAGTTCCTCCAACGCGGATTGCACGATGTTGCCATAGGTCTGTGCAGCCGCGGCGCTGGTGATGATCGCCTGTACCGCTTGCAGTCTGCGGGTTCGCATGCGCGCTTCGCCGAAGACCACCAGCAGCATCCCCAGCCCAAGTAAGATCTCGGCTGTCACTGACGCCGCTTGCGGCACTTGGTCGGTGAATGGATGCCAGGAAAGATGCAGAAGAGGCAGGCAGATCGCGACCAGCCACGCGGCTGGTTCCCAGCGTCCGCGGCGGGCGCGCAGCAGCGCCAGACACGCCGTCAGCAGCAGGACGCGGTAGCTGACTTCCATCGCCACGCGCAACGGCAAAGACTCCGGCGACAGCAGCACGTAACCGCCGGTAAAACCAACCAGCACGGCCGTGATGACGGCCAGCGGCACAGTCAAGTTGCGGCTGCGGGTATAGAGCAGAATCGCGCCGGACAGCACTCCCACGGCCAGCACAAAGGTTGCCTGCTCCGCGATCACTCCGAATGGCGAGGGCAGCTTGGCCGTAAAATGCCCGGAATAGCGCGACAGGGTGAGGGCCGCCCAGCCTGCGATCCAGACCTTGAAATAGGTCTCGCGGCAGGCCCGCAGGGCGAGCAGGGAAGCGCCCAGGAGTAGCAGCAGGGCCAATTCCGCCGCACTGGGCCTGGTGATTCCAAGCTGTGCCGCCGTATTCCAGATAGACCAGAAGGAATCGCTCATCGGGTTGCGGGCGTACGTATTCCTCTTTTTTGAATATCACGGGCCGGGGCTTTCTCGATGGAGATTCCGGACCTCAATGATTACTTTCGGCATCTCGCGGCTGGGTTACAATCGCCGATAGACTTTCGTGTATCCCCATGCCAGACCGCATCCTCGTAGTTGACGACGAAGAATCGATCCGCGACATCGTCGTGCAAATGCTCGCCACAGCCGGTTACGCCTGCAAACAAGCGGGTTCCGGCATGGAGGCGCTGGCCGTCCTGACCTCGGGCGAAGAGTTTGAGTTGATGCTTTCCGACCTGATGATGGCCGATCTTGACGGCATCGGTTTGTTAGAACGCACCAAGGAAAAGTATCCCGACATGCCGGTGGTGATGGTTACCGCTGTGCACGATATCTCCGTGGCGTTGGCGGCGATTCGCAACGGGGCCTACGACTATCTGCTGAAGCCGTTCGAGCGCGAGCAGTTGCTCAACACGGTCAGCCGCGCTCTCGAGAATCGCCGGCTCAAGGTCGAGAACCGGACGTATCAGACCAACCTGGAATCTTTGGTCGCGGCGCGCACCGATCAATTGCAGGCCACGGTCCGCGAACTGGAACGCTCCTACGACATTACGTTGCAAGCTCTCGGCGATGCCCTCGACTTGAAAGACCGCGAAACGGAAGGCCACTCCCGCCGCGTGACCGCCTTTACCATGGCGATCGCGCGCGCCATGGGTCTGCCCGCCGACTCCGTAGCCACCATCGCCCGCGGAGCATTTCTGCACGACATCGGCAAGATGGCCATCCCCGACAAGATTCTCAACAAGCCGGGCAAACTCGATGCCGATGAAACCGCGATCATGAAGGAGCACTGCTTCAAGGGCTATCAGATCGTGAAAAAGATTCCGTTTCTTACCGCCGCCTGCGAAATCATTTACTCGCATCAGGAGCGCTTCGACGGCAGCGGCTATCCGCGCGGACTGAAGGGCGAGGAAATTCCCTTAGGGGCACGCATCTTCTCCGTTGCTGACACGCTCGATGCCATCACCTCCGACCGCCCGTACCGCGCCGCGCGCTCGCTGGCGGTCGCGCGCCAGGAAATCCAGGATTGGTCGGGCAAGCAGTTTGATCCTGAAGTAGTGCAAGTCTTTCAGCAGATGCCGGACGAGATATTTGAAGAGCTGCGCCGTGCGATCAGCGCCCAGGCTGATCCGCTGGCGTATTCAGCTGGGGCCAAGGGCTAAATCCGCTCGCAAGGTAGGAACCGTTGATCGGCCGAAACCCGATAAGACTGCCGGTGGCAGTCTCGCTGCTGTTGACGGCGACGCTCACGGTCGCGTGGCTGCTGCTTCCGCGCGGCCTGGCGATGGTCGCGGCCAGCGACATCATGGGCGCTCTGCTCATGCTCACCGCCTTGCTCGCCTTCGCCAAGCTCGGCCTGGCCAGCAAGGGCCGCATGCGCTGGTTCTGGTTCCTCCAGGTGTCAGGCTGGGCTCTCTGGTTCGGCGATCAACTGGTGTGGATTGTTTTCGATCTGATTCTGCAGAAAAAGCTTCCGCAGATGTATCCCGCCGATGCGCTCCTGTTCCTGGCCGGCGCTCCGATGATGGCAGGCCTGCTCCTGCGTCCGCACCGCGAGGCCAGCCAGCGTAGCACGCGCCTGGGCGTGCTGGACTTCTTCCTGCTTGCCCTGTGGTGGCTCTACCTCTACGTGTCGTTCGTCGTGTGCTGGCAATACATTTCGCCCAACGTCGACTTCTACAACCGCAACTACGATCTGCTCTCGGGAGCGGAGACCATCCTGCTCGCCGCCGTGCTGACTATCTTCTGCCTGCAGAGTTCCGGACGATGGCGTGTCTTCTATGCCGCATTCTTCGGCGCGGTGGTCTTCAACGGCATCTTCTTCTTCGTGCTCAATCGCGCCATTGAGAGAGATGTCTACTACACCGGCAGCTGGTATGACATTCCTTACTTCGCATCGTTTGCGCTGTTCGTGGTCGTGGCGATGCTGGGGCATGGACTGTTGCCGTCGCCGGAGACGGCCGCCGACGAATCGTACAACTCCTGGATGGGAAATCTCGCCATGCTGGGCGTGCTGTCGCTGCCCGCTATCGGGTTCTACGCCCTGCTCGATCCCGGCCTTCCTTCGCCAGCCGCGCACTTCCGCGTGCTGGTAACGCTGGCCACCATGTTCATGATGGCGTTCCTGCTGTTCATCCAGCATCAGCGGCTGAACCGGGAACTTCGCCGGACGAACTGGGTGCTGCAGGAAGCGTCGCTCACCGATCCCTTGACCGGACTGCGCAACCGCCGCTACGTCTCGGAGAGCATCGAGGCCGACGTGAGCCAGACGCTGCGCGCCTACGCCGACGGCCACGATACGCGCACCCGCGACCTCGTCTTCTATCTGATCGACGCCGATAAGTTCAAAGATGTAAACGACCGCTACGGGCATGATGTCGGCGACAAGGTGCTGATCGAGATGGCGCATCGCCTCAGCTCTTCGATTCGCCACTCCGACGTGCTGGTGCGGTGGGGCGGGGAGGAGTTCCTCATTGTGTCGCGCTACACCGATCGTGCCGACGCCGAATTGCTGGCGCAGCGCGTGCTGGCGGCGGTCGCCGATACTCCATTCACGTTGGGCGACACGGGCGAGACGATCACTCGCACCTGTTCCATGGGGTGGGCCGCATTTCCCTGGTTTCCCGACGATCCCCATGCGGTATCGTACGGGGAGGTGCTGAGCATTGCGGACCGTGGCCTGAACCAGGCCAAGCAGTCGGGCAGGAACCGCGCCGTGGGCATGCAGTCGGCTCGCGGCAAGCTGGCTCCCGGCGCCGAAAAGCCGAACACCTTTGACCTTCCATGCAGTCTGCAGGCGGGCCTTCAATCCGGACTTGAAGTCGAGATGCTGGCCGTCGCTGGTCCTGCGTCCCCAGCCGTACCTGGCAAAGCCTGACTCTCCAAGCCCGCCGCAAAGCTCGCAAGCTGATTCCCGCACGGCGTTCCCTAGGAAGAGGGATACTCTTCGCTCGTCGTGAGAAGATCGTGGTGGGATAATCGCCTGGAGGCACGCATGAAATCGGCACACTTCGTTCTCGGATTCCTCTTGCTGAGTGGGGTCGCTGGGCTTGCTCAGGAGCATCCCGCGGTTACCGCGCAGGCCAACACCATCTACGTGGGCGCAGACGGCAAGTTCGAGGCCGCGCCCGACACGGCGCAGATTCACTTCACCATCTCGGCGCAAGAGAGCAACTCGCAGAAGGCGTTCGAACATGCTTCGAAAGATGTGGAGCAGGTGCGGGAAGTGCTGCGCGCCAATGGAATCGAACCGAAAGCGGCGACGATTGGATTCCTGTCGGTGCAGCCGGTGTACGAGTGGAATCCGAAACAGAAGGTGATTGGATACCGGGTGACGACCGACGTCACGCTGAAGCTGAAAGACTTCACCAAGGTTGGACCGATCACGCAGCAACTCGCCGACGCAAACGTGAGCGAGACGCAGACGCTGAGCTACACGCTCGAAAACATGGACGCGGCCAAGGACAAGGCGGTCGAAGACGCCTATCGGCGGGCGCGCAACTCGGCTGAGACGCTGGCGCGGGCTAGCGGGAGAACGCTGGGCGAGCTCTCCTACGCTTCGATCGACACCTTCGAGAACCCGCGGCCGATCGTGCCGCGGATGATGGCCATGGAAAAGCGAGCCCTTGCGGCTCCGGCACCGACCGAGGAGTTCACGCCGCAGACCGTGACCGTCACGGCGCATGTGAATGCGGTGTTCAATCTGAAATAGGGTAAGCGCGCCGGCAGACCCCCAGGGGCTAAAGCCCTCAGAGAAAACGCAGGCTGAACCGCAGCGCTGGAAGCGCTGCGCCACCCAAATGCTTGTCAGTGAGATCCTCGTCAGACAGATCCTTGTCAGCCGGATTCTCGTCAGCTGGATCCTCGTCAGCCAGACCCTGGTCAGCCAGATCCTCGCCCACCCAAAATGCTCGTCAGCTGGATGCTCAGCCGCACGAATCTTCACAGGGCTACCGAGCTTGGGGAAGACGCCGGCACTTGCAGCGCGTCCACTTGCAAGATCAAGCCATCGACCTGGCGGACGACGACCATCTGGCCGGCGGGCAGCGGCGTGGAGGCGACCGCGTTCCAGAGTTCGCCGTGGATGAAAACCTTTCCTTGTCCCTGCAGCGACAGGGCGCTTTGCACCACTCCGGTTTCGCCGACCAAGCCTTGCGCGCCGGTGACTATCTTGTTGCGGCGAGCCTTCAGCGCGATGGTCATCAGGAACGCCGTGATCACGCCCAGCGGGATGCTCACCCCGAGCGCCGTGAAGAGATGAACCCGCAGTTCGGGGATGGCGGAATCGACCAGGAGCAAGCCTCCCAGGGTGAGCAGAGCAATTCCGCCGACGGTGAGAACTCCATGGGTGGCGAACTTGGCTTCGGCGGCGAACAGGGCGAAGGCTCCAAGAATCAGGCCCAGCGCGGCGAAGCGGGTGGGCAGAAGATTCAGCGCGAAGGCGGCGACAAGAATGAAAACCACGCCCACCGTGCCCGGAATCACCATGCCGGGATGATTGAATTCGATATAAAGAGCGAGCGCGCCGATGACGAGCAGGAGAAACGCGAGGTTGGGATCCATCAGCGTATCGAGGATGGTTTCTTTGAGCGTCATGTCAAAGGGAACGAGTGGCTGGCCGACCAGGTTCAGCGAATCGGTCTCGCCGTTGAAGCGCTTGAAGGGATGGCCCTGCATCTGGCGGAAAAGATCTGCGGGACTGGTGGCGACGTAGTCGATGAGATGTTGGGAGAGCGCCTCTTGTTCGGTGAAGGACTTCGATTCGCGCACGGCGCTCTCGGCGGCCTCGACGTTGCGTCCGCGCTTGCTGGCGACGGAGCGCATGAGGGCGGCGGCATCGTTTTCGATCTTCTGCTTCATCTCATCGTCGGGCTTGAGTTGCACCGGGCCGATCAGGGCCACGGGATGCGCGGCACCGGCGGCGGTTCCGGGAGCCATGGCGGCGATGTCGGCCGACTCGAGAATGAAAATTCCGGCAGAGCCGGCGTGGCCTCCGGTAGGGGTGACGTAGACGATAACCGGCACTGGCGAGGAGGTAATCTTCTGGATGATTTCGCGGGTTGAGCTGACCAGGCCGCCGGGCGTATTCATCTCGATCAATACGGCCTGCGCGTTGCTGCGGTGAGCTTCGTCGATGGCGCGGGCGATGTATTCGGCACTGATGGGCTGGATGGTATCGTCGACGGTGATTTTGAGGACCTGGGCGCCGGCGGGTCTGCAGAGTAGGGCTAGGGCTGCGATCAGGGAGAGGAGCAGCGCTGCATTTTTTTTATGCCAGGACTGTAAGGTATTGATTCGGCTTGGGTTGGGTGGGGGGTACCCGGGGTGATCCGGGCAAAATCTTGAGGATAAAGGAGTTATGGGTAAAATCTTGTGGAATAAGGAGTTAGAGGGCTGAATTTGGGTTTGGTCAGCGTCGGGGACGCGGGATGTTCTGCGGCGGAGCACGGATCAGTAAAACTTTAAAGCAACATCTAGTTTAGCAGGTTGGGAGGGGTTTGGTTGCTGGCGGGGTGGGGAGAATTGGCTTTGGGGTGAATGGGTTACGGGGATGGGGGAAGAAAGTGCTTGACAGAGGGTGGGCATGGGCGAAAGCCCGGGTGTTTGTGGGCTCTTTATGGCACGACTTTAAGTCGTGCCCTTCCCAAAATCATTCATCGAGGCAAGTGCGGAGGCGCTGCACGCCAGATCCCTCGGCCCGCTGGTGAGAACGCGGGCCTTCGGGATGACGCATTCGTGGCGGGGCGAGGAAAGCGGATTCCTCAGGTGTCGTCGCTTTTGCTCCGGCTTCTTCGGAATGACAAGGAGTTGGGGAGACTTTTCATTGACCTTGGGGTTTTGCGTGGCAGAGGACAGTCTTCGTCAAATATTTCGGTATTTCATCCCAGTAGGATTTGGTGGCGCGTCGTCATTGTGTTGAACTTTCTTATCTTGGTCTTGACTTCGGATATTGACCTCGGATCTTGAACTCGGATTTGATCTCGGTGACTTAGGGGGAATGCCATGCCGAAGCTTGCGCGTGGAATTTTCATCGCTTTGAGTTTTTGCATCTTGAGTTTTTGTTTGGGATGCGGGACGAAACATGCCGTTTGTTCTACTCCTTCCTCTTCTTCATCATCTTCTTCGACGTGCAGCTGCGGCGGCGGCGCGTGTCCGGCTTCGTTTTATGCGTATGTTTATGCTGTGGGCGACAGTGGAGAGATCGCCACATTTCCCGTCCATCAGATTGGGGCCGAGCTTGGAACTCCGACTACAACGACTGGACCGGCATCGAGCGTAGGCGTAGCTCAGGTCGAGAGCGCGTTCCTGTACGCTTCCGATCCGCAAGCGCAGAGTGGACCATCGATCGATGAATGGACGATCAATGTGGGGACGGGCGCGCTGACGACAGTTGCGGGATCGCCGTTTGCTATGGGAGCATCTGCAGTCCCGAACGGCCTGGCCGTGGCGGAGAATCTTGGTTCGGCTGGGCCGTTTCTTTATGTTGCCGACGCCGGAAAGATTGACGCGCTGCAGGTGAACAGTGGCACGGGAGCATTGACGACTGTGCCGGGGTCGCCATTTACGTCGGGAACCAATCTTTATCTTACGGTCGATCCTACGAGCCACTTTGTCTTCGCCGCGGGTGAGGATGCTCCGGGAGGGGTTTTAGCGTTTACCATCAACCAAAGCACGGGAGGGCTAACGCCGGTTCCGGGGTCGCCTTTCCTTATAGGTTCCAGCGCGAACCCTGTGACGGTGGGTGAGATTGTGGTCGATCCGCTCGGCATTTTTGTGTATGTGACGCTGCCTGCGGCAGGCCAGGTCGCGGCGCTTTCGATTGACCCTGCCAGTGGCGTATTGACGCCGGTTCCGGGATCGCCGTTTGCGGCGGGGACAGGTGCTTTTGCGATCGCAGTAACGTTCAACGGAATCCTTTACGTCGCTAACCCAACGGCCAACTCGATTTCCGGCTACAGCATTAACGAGATGACTGGAGCGCTGACTCAGGTGGCGTCGTCGCCATTTGCGGCTGATGGCGTGACCGCGCTTACGGTGGACGGCTATGGGGATCTCTATGCTTATGGGAGTAGCGGCATGGCGATTCTCAACACGGGCGGAACGGGCGTACTCACGCCGATTGGATCGCCAGTGGCTTCTCCAGCAACTGCGGCGATGACATACGTAGGGCCATGAGGAACTAGCGGGTACACTGCGGTGCTGGCGAGTGAGTTGCGCGTGGATTGGGAGTTAGAATCCCCCACCCATTCGCACCGAAACGCAGAAAGACGGGGCAACCGCCTGGTTACAACACTTTACTTTCCCGCGAGCATGTTTGGGTGTTAAATAATCGACCATGCGCGACGGGAATGCAGTTCGACTTCTTGCAGCGTTAGCAATCATTCCGCTATCGATCGGCGCCCAAGTTTCTTCCGAACGCTCACCCGGTAGCGATGCCCATGCCGTGACAGTCACGTTCTTTGCAGAGGACGAAGACGGGAGTCCGCTCACCAATCTGCAGCTTTCCGACCTGTCCGTGCGGGATAACGGAAAGCCTCCGCTACGTCTCGTTTCGCTCGCCAGCGCAAAGGAACTACCCTTGCAGCTCGGGATTCTGATCGACACGAATCCGGACCGGGGGTTGCACCAGCGCTCTGCGACGGCATTTCAGCAGTTCGAACATGACTGGCACGAATCCGTTGGAGAAGCGGCGGTTGACTTTGCCAGGCAGATGATGACTGGTCCTGAGGATAAGGCGTTCATCGCGACGTACGCGAGCATCCAGCACGGCACGACGTTTGTAACACGAGATCAACTGCGGCCAATTGATCTCAACCAGTTTCTGGAAGAGAATGCACCCGACTTCCTCGGATTTCGTGATGCGGTTCGCGTCGCCTGCACAAAAGTCTTTGGGGCTGATCCGGCAACGCGGGAACGGCGAATCCTCATTGTGACCCCCTGGGCTGGCGGGCGAAGCCTGTCAGATTACTCTCAGACCTTATCTGCGGCACAGCGCGCTGGAGTGAAGGTCTTCATTCTGGGAGGAGTTATATTCCTGGATCGTGGCTCTATGGTAGGGAGAGGAGACGTTGGTTGGGGGGAACTTATTGGCCCTGAGACAGGCGGATATTGGTTGCAGACTCCGAAACCGGCCGAGTGGTTCGAGCACATCAAGACAGAGATCGACTCCATGTATAGCCTGACGTACGTTCCGACGGAACCGTATCAGTCGGGAAAATTGCGCAAGTTGGATTTGAAGATCGCGACGAATAAAAGTTGGCAAGTGTACGCCCCGAAGCGATACCTCATGGCTTCGGCGCCGTAGGCCTGTCACTCACGAGCGTGGGTTCCGGGAGATGTGAATCTGGCGTCCAGCCGGGGAGATTGGTGCTGCCGGTGATCATCATGGCCAATTTTCTTTTTTCACCACAGAGACACGGAGACCCAGGGAAAACCTAGGGCTTAGCAACATCCTCCGGGCTGCGTGGGTTGCTGTTGTGCGGCTCACCTCTATAAGATTCAGCGCGATGGCTGAGAGTTCCAGAAGGTCGAGTGGTGCGGATGCGGCTCGGGTGAGCCGGGTGTTTCCGTGGGTGATGCCGGCGGCGGCGGATTTGATTTTTGTGGGGCTGCTGGGCGGGCTGGTGTTTACGCCGCTGGCAGTGAAGTTGTTGGGAGATGCGGGGATTGGGTGGCACATCCGGACGGGGCAATTGATTTTGGCGACGCATGCGGTGCCGCGGGTGGATGTGTTTTCGGCGACGGCGCACGGCAAGCCGTGGTTTGCGTGGGAGTGGGGATACGACGTGGTGGTGGGATGGCTGGAGTCCGTGGCGGGCTTGAATGGCGTGGTGTGGTTTACGGCGGTGGTGATTGCGGCGGTGTTTGGCTGGTTGTTTCGGTTGCTGGTGGCGCGGGGGACGAATTTTTTTGTGGCGGTGGGGCTGACGCTGCTGGCGATGTCGGCGTCGACGATTCATTTTTTGGCGCGGCCGCATGTGGTGAGTTGGCTGTTTACGCTGGCGTGGTTTTGGATGCTGGATTCGGCGGAGCGGGGTTGCGGGTTGCGAAGGCTGTGGATATTGCCGGCAATGATGCTGGTTTGGGTGAATGTGCATGGCGGGTTTCTGGTGGGATTTGTGCTGCTGGGAATTTTTTGGATCGGAGCGGCTTGGGAGTGGTGGACGGCTCGCGCGGGACGGATTGAGGAGGTGCTGGATCAGATTGCGGCTGGGAGACGGGTGCGGGCTTTGAGTTTGGTGGGGGTGGTTTCGGTGGCGGCCAGTTTGGTGAATCCTTATGGGTGGAAGTTGTATGGGCATATTTATTGGTATCTGACGAACCGGTTTTTGATGGATCACATTGAGGAGTTTCAGTCGCCGAATTTTCATGGCGTGGCACAGAAATGTTTTCTGGGGATGGTGGTGATTTTGGTGGCGGTGCTGGCTGCGGGGGAAATCCCCACTTCTCGCGCAGAAGGCGCGCGAGAAATGGGGCACCCACTGAAAATCCCCACCTCTCGCGCAGAAGGCGCGCGAGAAATGGGGCACCCACTGAAAATCCCCACCTCTCGCGCAAAAGGCGCGCGAGAAATGGGGCACCCGGTACGCGGGTTGCGGTTGAGTGCGGGGTTGACGGTGCTGTTTGCGGTTTATGCGGGGCTGTATGCGGCGCGGAATATTCCGGTGGCGGCGGTGTTGCTGGCGATGGTGGTGGGGCCGATGCTGCCGGGCTTCGCGCCTGGATTTTCCGAACGAATGGGTGCGATTGAGAGCGGGCTGCGCGGGCATACCTGGGCGATGGCGGCGGTTGCGCTGACATTTTTGATTGCGTGGAATGGCGGGCGAGTGGGCGCGAAGCAGGTGATGGCCGCGCACTTTGATCCGGCGCGGATGCCGGTGGGGGCGGTGAATTTTCTGGAGCGGCGGGGAACGGATGGGCCGATTTTTAGTCCGGATTATTGGGGAGGGTATTTGATTTACCGCTTGAATCGTACTCCCGGTATGCCGGCGCGGGTGGTGGTGGATGACCGGCACGATTTGTATGGGGAGCAGTTCCTGAAGCAATACTTGAAGATCTGGCACGTAGAGGAGCAATGGCGGTACGGGTGGATGGCGGGAAGGCAGTTGGGGTTTCTGGTGCTGCCGCGGAATGCGGCGTTGACGAATGCATTGTGCGGGGATCCGGTGTGGAAGGAAATTTACCGGGACGACACCGCAGTCGTGTTTGAGAATGGATCGGTTTCAAATCAGTAAACAGATTGCGCCGGCTGTGCGAATTTGGATTGCGCTTCTCCATCGGCGTGAGGATGATAGAGTCCGGTGAACGATGCGCATGGGGTTGCCTGCTGCGATAAATAGTTCGAGGCAGTATCAACGGGCGAATCGCCGCTTGCCGGCTTGCGCGCTCGGCGCACTTCTGGCCGGGCTCATGACGTTCGTGCTGACGAGTTGCTCGGGATCGTCCTCTTCTTCGTCATCTTCGACTTCAACTACAACGCAATTGGGGAATCCGATTGGGGCGAACCTGACGCAGATCAGTTCCGATGGGTTTACGGTGGGGCCGGGGCAACATGCGACGGAGGTTGAACCGCACATGCTGGCGAATGGGACGATGCTGGTGGCGGCGTTTCAGGTGGGGCGGATAGCACCGTCTTTTGGTCCGGGGGCGGGCGCGACGGACATTGGGTGGGCGACTTCGACCGACGGCGGCAATACGTGGACGCACGGTTCGTTGCCGGGGCTGACGGTGGGGGAGGGTTCGGGGCCGTACGATGCGGCGAGCGATCCGGAAGTGGCGTATGACGCGAAGCATGGAGTGTGGATGATTGCATCGCTGCCGATTGCGTCGACGCAGATTCCGGCGGTGATGGTGAGCCGGTCGACGGATGGAGTGACCTGGCAGAATCCGGTGAGCGTGGATGCGACGGCGGAGAATTCCGACAAGAACTGGATTGTCTGCGATACGTGGGCGTCGAGTCCGTACTACGGAAACTGCTATGTGGAGTGGGACAATCCCGACGCCGGCGATCAGATTCTTATGAGCACTTCGTCGGATGGAGGGATGACGTGGGGCGCGGCGCTGAATACGGCGAACCTTGCCGGGGGACTTGGCGGGCAGCCGCTGGTGCAGCCGAACGGGAACGTGGTGGTGCCGATCGGACTGGATTCGGGCGAGATGGCGGCGTTCAGTTCGAGCAATGGGGGCGCGAGCTGGACGGCTACGGTGGCGATCACGCAGGTGCAGGTGCACAACGATGCGGGCGGGATTCGCAGCGGGCCGCTGCCTACGGCGGCAATCGACGGAGCAGGGACGGTGTGGGTGATGTGGGAGGATTGCCGGTTTCGCGCGAACTGCGCGACGAACGATCTGGTTTACAGCACGTCGGCCGACGGGGTGACGTGGAGCGCGGTGACGCGGGTGCCGGTTGATGATGTGAGCACCGCGGTGGATCATTTTATTCCGGGGCTGGGAATCGATCCGGCGACTTCGGGCGCGGGCGCGCATGTGGGGATTCACTTCTACGAATATGCGCAGAGCAACTGCACGCAGGCGACCTGCCTGCTGAGCGTCAATTTTATTTCGTCGGCGAATGGCGGGTCGACGTGGAATGCGCCGGTTTCGCTGACCGGGCCGATGCTGGTGACGTGGCTGCCGCAGTCGCAGAACGGGCTGATGGTGGGAGACTACATTGCGACTGCTTTTACCAATGGCGTGCCGCATGGAGTGTTTGCCGTGGCGACGGCGCTTTCGGGGACGACGTTCAACGAGGCGATGTACACCGGGCAGGGACTTACCGTTACCGCGGCGGGGCGGCAGTATTCGTCGGCGAATGACAAGCCGCTGCACAAGTTGTCGGATAGGATCGAGCGGGAACGGCCGGAGAAGGGTGTGAGGCCGCCTGCGCGGCGGAGTGCGCGGAAGAGCGCGAAGTAAGGTAGTGGCGTAAATTCCGATTTCAGGCAACGCCTCCGCGTCATTTGCCCCGTCCAGGGCGTCACGGTGCAATCTGGAAAGGGACGTTGCTGGTGAGCGTGCCACTCGGCGTGGTAACCGTCACGACTCCCGTGGGGAAGAGATCGTAGATGGGAAAATCCCCACTTCTGGCAAAACCGGCCAGAAGCGGGGCACCCGGCCGTGCCGGGCTTTCACATTCCGCCGCAGCGCGGCTGACGCTACACGAGCTGTTCAGAAACGGTCGTTGGTGTCGATGTTGAAGCCTAGGATGGCGGTTACTTCTACTGGCTGGGTGCCGCGCATGGCGGGCTGGAATTTCCAACTGCGCAGCGCGGCTACTACTTTGGCCGTCATGTCGGCGGGGCCGGGTTCGAGGACGTGGAGGTTCCGGATGTTACCGGAAGCGTCGAGGGTGCACTTGATCATCATGCGGGCGTGGGGCAGGCCGGCAGGGAGATCGGCGCGAATTTTTTGCGGGCTGGTGAGCGCGCCGCCGAAGGTGCCGGAGGCCGGGGCGTTATCGGTGAATTCCATGCTGACGGAACCGAGAGAAGTATCAAAGTAAGTGGTGGATACTTCACCGTGCAGCAGATTGCGATAAGGGGCGAAGGCTCCGCCGGCGTCGGCGGTAGCGACGATGGTGACTCCGAGCTGCTCGCCGTGCGTGGGGGATGGAGAACGTCCGGGAGCGGAGGGATCGCTCGAGTTGTCCGATCCGAAGCTGGGGAGGGTGATGACGGAGCTGCCGCCGTTGACGGAGACTCCGGGGACGGGCGGATTGCCGGTGGGGGCGTTGCCTGCGCCGCCGGGGCCGGGAGTGGGCGAGATTCCGGCGTGAGCGGTGGGGTCGGTGCCGCGACCGGCACCGGTTTTGCCTGCGCCGGGGCCTTCGCTGTTGAGGCCGCTGCCGGGGCCGTTGCCGCGGCCGATGCTGGCGCCTCCTCCGGCGCCACCGAGGCCGGGTTTTTCTCCACCAGCGGGAGACAGTGCCAGCGCGCCGGTGCTGGGGGCGGGCAATCCGACTTTAGAACCGGGTTGGGTGGAAATTACCGCGCCGGCGTTGGAGCCGCTGCCGCCGTTGGTGGGTGGAGCGGGAGGAGCGCCGACGGCGAGCGGGCCTCCCAGGCCAGCGCCCCTGCGGCCGGAGCCGGAACCGGCGGGACTGGAGCCTCCGGCGATAGATGGCGGCGGAGGAACGACATTATTGGCGAGCAGGGCGCCGCGCGGAGCGCCCGCGGCGCCAGCGGTCGAACCGGTGCCTCCGCCTGCGGCGGCTAGCGATGGAGGCGGAGGAACTACGTTGGGCGCACCGAGGTGTGGAGCGGTGGAGGAATACATGGAACGATTGCCGGTGCCCCCGGAGACTCCGGTCGAAGGCGGCGGGGCGACTACGTTCGCGGCGAGCGATGTGCCGGCGGCTTTACGGGTACCGCGCGGGTTGGGGGTGGTGGATCCTTCGCTGACAGTGGGCGGCGGCGGGACTACGCTGGCGGGAAGTGACGTTACCGGCTTGCTGGGTTGAGTGCCGGTGGAATTGACGGCGGGCGGCGGAGGTACGACCTGGCTCGCGCCGAAGATTTTGCCGACGAGGCTGCTTAACAAGGATCCGCTGGCGGACTGCGTGGGCGGCGGAGGGACGACGGCTTTGGAAGGATCGGGCGCGGTGGCGGTTCCCATGCGGCGCATGTCTTGCGTCACATTGGCGGATGGAGGAGGGGCGATGACTGCGGGCGCGGGCAGGGTCAACTTTGGATTGCGATTGGAGACACGCTCCGGCGCGGAAACCGGCGGCGGGACTACGGCGACGTTGGCCATCTGCAGCGGTGAACTGGAAATCTCGCGGCTGACAGAGTTGGGCGCGGGCGGGATGACGCTGCCGGTGAGCGAGGGAGCGGAGCGAGATTGATCTTGCGCGGACTGATCGTGCGACAGAGTAGGAGCGGGCGCTACGACCGAGGGATTGAGAAAAGGCGCGGAAGATCGATGTTCGCCGGCGACCTTGGGCGCCGGGGGAATCACACTGGGCGTGAGCGCGGGAGCAACCAGGAGATGGTCGCTGGAAATGTTGGGAGCAGGCGGAATCACTTTGGCGCTGAGGGTTGGGGCGGTGGTGAAGGGATCGCGGGAGACGTCGGGCGCGGGCGCGATTACTTTATCGAGCTGAATGCCGTTGCGTGTGTAATCGCGAACAGCATTGGGCGCGGGGGCCACGATGGTGGCGGCCAGATTGGGAACGGAGCGGGTGGAGCGCAAGCCCTCGGAAGGCGGCGGTCCGGCGTTGGGCGTGATGGCCAGCAGGTTGGCGACGGCGTCGCGGGATGCGGGCAGTTTGAGATTGGGAGCGTCGACGACGCGCGGGACGAGCGAGCCGCCGCGGGCGATCTTGATGGTCTGGGTGCGGTGATGCGATTCGTCGCCGCCGGCGCGTCCGGTTTTTCCTGACTGGGAGCCGCCGAGATCTTCGGTGCGAGGGAGTTCATCGCCGGAATAATAGATCACGTCGTGGGTGGGCAAGGTGGGAACGACGTAGGGGCGCAGTTGTCTGATCTTGATGGGGATGAGGATGGCGGCGAAAATCACGAACGCCTCCAGCACGTAGGAGGGGATCATGATGCGGAAGGGAACGAGACCGAAAGGGGCTTCGCCGGCGAGACGGGATTCGGAACGGGCCAGGGCGGGAGGGATCGAAGTCAGGAATTCGCTCCAGCGCGAGGACCATTCGACCTGCAGGCGAGGGGTGTGGTCGGGAGCCTGGGCGCTGGCCGGAGTCTTTTCGAGTTGGAGTGTTTCCGTCATTTGCCTGGTGCTTGAATGAAGCCCTCAGGGGCTAAAGCCCGGTTCTCATCAGAAGAACTCATACGCGGCCTTAAAGGGTCCGCTCTTCCACGGTCGGTCCCAACAGTTGATCTCCACGGTTGATCCCTACTGTTGCTCGCCCCGCAGGGGTCACGACTTATCGCAGCGCTTGAAGCGCTGCGCCACCCAAAATCCAACTACCGCAGTCCGCAGCAGGAGTCTACCGCAGGGCTGCGTCACCAAAATCCAGTTACCGCGGAGCTTGCCGTGCCACCGAAAATCTACGCAGAGTCTTTCTCGGTCGTGATTTCAATTCTATCGCCGACTGCGGTTTTGGTTTCGGCGACGGTGCGACACGGGAGTTCCAGCACTGACGCTGCCTGCATGCGGACCGGAGCAAAGCGCCAAGGCTTCAGTTCGGTCTCGACATGGACAACCGTCAGGCTGCGGTCGAGATAGACAACGTCGATGGGGAATCCCATCCCCAGAGTATGAACGCCGTGGCAGGGAACAATCCAGAGGCCGCGGCCATTACGGAAGTCATCCGGGGAGAGGCCGAGGAGGCCGCGCAGGCGGGTCCAGTGGGTGTTGGCGACGGCGAGAGCGGTGGCGAGGGGGGTGTCGCGGGTACGATTGAAGGCCTGGCCACGCGGGACAAATGATGGCATTGATGCGGGTGCTCCCGAAACATTTTGCGCTTCCCAGGGGGTGGAAGCGCTCAAGCTGGAACGAGAAGGTAAGCTGCTGGCTCCCTCAGGGGCTAAAGCCCTAATTGATTCAACTCGACTCTACGCGGCCCTTAAGGGCCGCTCTTCCACGGTGACGCATGCGTCGGTGGCTGCTTCCACAACCGTTAAGGTCGCGTTCTTCCCAAGGCGTGTCCTTGCCGAACCATTTTATCGGATGGACTTTTACTTTCCGCCCGTGACCGGACCCAGTTGCCGGATCAGTTCGATCACGGCGGGGCCGATGGTAACAAAGATAATGGAAGGCAGAACAAATACCACCAGCGGGGGAACCATCTTGATGGTGGTTTTGGCGGCCTGTTCTTCGGCGCGCTGGCGGCGTTCCGTGCGGAGCGAGTCGGAGTGCACGCGGAGGGCTTGAGCAACGCTGGTGCCGAAGCGGTCGGTCTGAATGAGTGTACCGACGAGGGAGCGGATGTCGTCCACGCCGGTGCGATCGACGAGATTGCGGAGAGCCTCGGCGCGTGGTTTGCCGGCGCGCATCTCGAGATTGACGAGATGGAATTCGTCGCTGAGATCGGGGTGGGCATGGTGCAGATCCTGGCCGACGCGCATCAGGGCCTGATCGAGGGCGAGACCGGCTTCGACGCAGATGACGGTGAGATCGAGAGCGTCGGGCAGGGCGAGACGGATGCGCTGCTGGCGCTGCTTAATCATGCGCTTCAGGAAAAAGCGCGGCAAGAAGAAGCCAAGGCCGGTAATGCCGAGAAGCAGGGGAGGGTTGTCGAGGCCGGTGAGCAATAAAACCGTGCAAAAGCCGACGCCGGCCATCAGGAGACGGACGCCGAAATAGTAGTTGACATGAGCGGCATCGCGCAGCCCGGCCTGAATGAGCCAGCCACGGGTGCGGGAAACGTCGGATGGCGAGAGCGGGATAGCTTTGCTGAGCGGATCAAGGGCCTGCTCGATGCGTTCGCGAATGGCGGGTTTGTTCTCGGCCGGTTGCTGCCGCCCGCCCAGAGCGCGGAGGCGAGCGCCAAGGACGGAGCTGGGCGTCACCACGGCTGCGCCGAAGGAAAAGACTACCAGTACGATGGTGATGAAGACGACGATGGTGAGAATCAGAGGCATCATGGTTTAAAAACTCGAATCCTTAACCTCGGCGGCAGCCACGGCGGCTAAAGCCGCGGTTGATTTGGGCTTGCTTGCGCAGCGCTGGAAGCGCTGCGCCACCCGGAATCGTTAGAACTGATCATCGCTATCACTATCCACTATCACTATCACTACACTCCTGAATCACTATCGTTACACCTGATCATTACACCTGGATCCGGATGATTTTGCGGATCACGAAATATCCCACGGTCTGCAGAGTGATTCCGGCGACAAGCAGCGTGTGGCCGATGGGGTCGGCAAACAGCGGGTGAATGAAGCCGGGATTCAGGGTCATCATGACGACGACGATGATGGGAGGCATGCCCATCAGCAAGGCCATGGTGAGGCGTCCTTGAGCGGTGTAAACGCGCACCTGGCGCTGGATTTTGAAGCGCTCGCGGATGACGTAAGAAAGGTTGTCGAGGATTTCGGCGAGATTGCCGCCGGTTTCGCGCTGCAGCATGACGGCGGTGACGAAAAATTTTACGTCGACCGAGGGAACGCGGTCGGTGAGATTCATCAAGGCGTCGCGGACGGGCATACCGAATTTTTGCTCTTCGTAGAGCTGGCGAAACTCGCTGGCCACGGGCTCGCCGACCTCGGCGGAGATCATTTCAAGGGCGGTGGTGAAGGCGTGTCCGGCGCGAACGGCGCGGGCGAGAGTGTCGATGGCCTGGGGAAAAAGCTCGTCGAACTTCTGAAAGCGCTTAGTGCGCTTGAAGGAGATGTAAGAGTAAGGGAGCAGGAAGCCGACCAGCATGGCCACCCAGGCGAATTCGATTCTCCTGCTCAGAACATAAACGACGATGGTGGAGGCGATGCCGGCCAGCGCGGAAAGGCCGAGAAAATTGCCGGCGCGCATGGCCATGCCGGCCTGAGCCAGAGTTTTCTGCACCGCAGAAACGCGAGCGGAGCGACGCAGCAGGCTGTCGAGAGCGGGAATCTGGCTCATCTGCTCGTCGCGCACGAGAGCGAGCTCTTCCTCGGCGGCGCGTTCCGGGCCCTTGCGCTCCTCCGCCAGGCGCTCCTTGATGAGGCGGGCGCGGGCGCTGCGCTGGTCGAGCAGGGAGAATCCAGCGAAGGCTGCGGCGAAGACCAGAACGAAGATGACGAGGGCAATCAAGATTATGGGCATCGCGGTCTCACACCTCCCGGCCTCAAAGCTCTTAATTTCAGACTTCTCAAGTTCAAGCTTCTCAATCTAAAGTTACTCGATTTTAAACTTCTCAATTTCAAACTTCGGCTTTCGATTCGAACAGCGCCGGACGGAGGCGGGCTCCGGAAGTTGCCAGCCGCTCGGCGAACTTGGGGCGAACTCCGGTGGCGCGGAATGCGCCACGAACTTTTCCGCTCTCATCGATGCCGGTGCGGTCGAAAGAAAAAATATCCTGCAGGGCGATGGACTCGGCGTCCATGCCGGTGATTTCGGAAATGGTGACGACTTTGCGCGTGCCATCGGAAAGACGCGCGATCTGAATGACGGCGTGCACAGCGGAGGCGATCTGATGACGCACGGCGCGCTCGGGAATGTTGAGGTTGGCCATGGAAACCATGTTTTCGATGCGGGCCAGGGCGTCGCGCGGGGAGTTGGCGTGGACGGTGGTGAGAGAACCTTCGTGGCCAGTGTTCATGGCCTGCAGCATGTCGAAGGCTTCTTCGCCGCGGACCTCACCCACGACGATGCGGTCGGGCCGCATACGCAGGCTGTTGATGACGAGTTGGCGCTGGCGGACCGCGCCTTTGCCTTCGATGTTGGGCGGGCGGGTTTCGAGGCGGACGATGTGCTCCTGCTTGAGTTGCAACTCGGCAGCGTCTTCGATGGTGACGATGCGGTCGGAGTTGGGGATGTAGCCGGAGAGGACGTTGAGCAATGTGGTTTTGCCGGCGCCGGTTCCACCGGAAACCAAAATGTTGAGGCGGCCTTTGACCATGGCCGAGAGCAATTCGAGCATGGGCTCGGTGAGCGTCTGGTTTTCGATCATCTGGCGAGCGGTGACGGGCTCGCGCCCGAAACGGCGGATGGAGAGGCAGGGGCCGTCGATGGCTAACGGCGGGATGATGGCGTTGACGCGGGAGCCGTCGGCCAGGCGGGCATCGACCATGGGCGACGATTCGTCAACCCGGCGGCCGACGCGGGAGACGATGCGCTCGATGATCTGCATGAGGTGCGGATTGTCTTTAAAGGAGTAGGTGGTGAGTTCGAGCTTGCCCGCCTTTTCGATGTAGACGCGGTCGAAGCGGTTTACCAGGATGTCGGAGACGGTGGGGTCTTTGAGTAACGGTTCGAGCGGGCCGAGGCCGAATATCTCATCGAGAATCTCGCGCGACAAGCTCTCGCGCTCGGCAAAGCTGAGTGGGACAACTTCACTGTTGACGGTGTTGCGAATGATGACGAGGACTTCGTCGCGGGCGGAGTCGCCGGTGGTCTTGCCCAGCTTTTCGAGGTCGAGGCGGTCGAGTATCTTGCGATGCAGGTCGGCTTTCACCTGCTGATAATCGGTACGCTCGAAGGATTGCAGATTTCCCATAAGAACAAGTTTCTTTGTGCGGAACCTCAGGGGCTAAAGCCCCATTCTATGCCCTTCGGCCATTGGCACGACTTTAAGTCGTACCCTTCCCGATCGTGCCCGAGTCCAGAGCGGGTTTGGTGCTTGCTGACCTCAGGGGCTAAAGCCCGCGGGGTCGAGCCGCTTACGCGGCCCTAAAGGGCCGCTCTTCCACAAGGGCCGCTCTTCCACGGAAGCCATCCGCGCGGCTCAGGGGCCGCTCTTCTACGGAAGCCCATCCGCGCGAGGCAGGGCCGCTCTTCCACGGTTCTGAAGCGCCCGCTCTTCCGCGTTCTAACCACGGCTCTGTCACCCTTCTAGACTGACTTAAACATGGACCATGCTGCCCGCTTTACGTCTACGTCGTTGCAGGTTAATTCCTGCGCCAGCCCGGAGAAGCAACGGGCGATCTCGCTGCCGCGCTGATCCATGACGGGCGTACCGCGATCGATGGCGGTGGAAATGGCGAAATACTGGTTGGGGATGCGCCACAGCAACTTGGCGCCGACGGCAGTTTCGGCGTCGGTTTCGCTGAAGCCGGGAACTTTGCGGAAGCGGTTGAGCACGAGGCGAACGCGCTCGCGGCCTCCGGTTTCTCCCAGATATTGCTGCACACGGGCGGCGCTCCAGAGCGAAGCCACGTCGGTGCAGGCGACCAGCAAAACAATTTCAGAAAGATTGGCGATCAAGCGGCTGGCCGCGTCGAAACGCGAGGAGGCGTCGACGACGACGTAGCGGAAATGCGTGACCAGCATGTCGAAGAGGCGAACAAATTCGGCGGTCGAGGGATCGACGGCCGCGGGCACGGAGCTTCCGGCGAGCAATTGCAGGCCGCCGCTGTGGCGGGTCATGAAGCTTTCGAGCAGGGAAGAGTCCATGCGGTGAAGGTTTCGCGTGGCGTCGGCCACGTTGAAGACGGGCTTCAGATTCATGTGCAGCGCGGCGTGGCCCAAGGGCGCGAGATCGACGAGCGCGGTCTGTCCGTGAGCGGACTGCAGGGCGAGAGCGAGATTGACAGCGACCGTGGTGGCGCCGTTTCCGCCCTTGGCGTTGATGACGGAAAAAACCTTGCCGCGGGTGCCTTCCTGACGAGTGCGCCGCTGGGCGGCGGTGAGGCGGACGAAGGCTTCGAGAAGATCGGTGGTGTTGGTGGGCCGCTCGATGAACTCGCGAGCCCCGGCGCGCATGGCGTTGACGATGACCTGCGGTTGGTTCAGGGTGCCGATGGCGAAAATGGCGGCGTCGGGCATTTCCTGGTGAAGCAGTTCCACGGCGCGCAGAGCGAGCGGAGGATTGTCGCTGGGAATGTCGATCAGGGTGACGTCGGGATTGGCGGCGTGGACGCGGCGCATGACGGGATCGGATGCGGCTACCGGAAAAGTTGCGCAGGTGTGCACGGTGCGGGCCACGGTGGTGCCATCGACCAGCACCTGCAGCACGGTGCGCTGTTCACTGTCAGCGGCAACGATAACGACGGAAAGCTGCGGCATAATGCAACGGCGGCGTCCCATGCACCGCGAAAATCTCTTTGCTCAAATCGTCGACTCAGATCTCCGAGTTAAAAATCCAGCCTTTGGCTCTTGTCAGGCTCGCCTCGAATCACTTGTCCTTCGGCGTCCCCTTATCAAACCGGTTGATATCAAGAAACGGCTGCGGCTGCTTGGGCAACGTAGGCGGCCCCGCACCGGGGGAGATTTTCTTGACCGTGCACAGAACCATCAGTTCCGAATTGCTTTTCTGCACGCTCTTGCTGCGGAAAAAAGCGCCCAGAATCGGAATGTCGCCGAGGCCGGGAATTTTGTTGTACACATCGGTGACACGGTTGTCCATAAGACCGGCGATGACGAAGCTCTGCCCATCCTGCAATTCAAACTCGGTTTCGGCTTTGCGAGTGCTGAGAGCGGGAACGGTGAATCCGGAGATCGTGAGGGCGTTGGCGAAGTCGAGGGTGCTGACCTCTGGAGAAACTTTCAGGTGAATGTTTCCGTTGGGCATGATGACCGGAGTGAATTGCAATCTCACGCCGAATTCTTTAAATGAAATGGTGACGGCAGTGAAACCTGCACCGGGTTGCACGATGGGGAAGGGAAACTGTCCGCCGGCGAGAAAACTGGCTTCCTTGCCGTTGACCGCGATCAGATTGGGCTCGGCGAGAATCTGCAGGAGATCTTTGGTTTGAAGAGCCTCGATGACCGCGCCGAAATTAATGTCGGGGCGGAAGAGAAAGAGATTGAGAACGTTGTTGATGGTTTGCGTCGAAGGGGTGGGAGCCACGCCTCCGATGCCGGTCTGAGTCACTGACTGCGAACCGACGCCGCCATACTGGCCGGTGGTCAGACTGCCGATGGTGTTGGCTCCGCCGTTAGAAATGAAGTTCACGCCCATCTGGCTGAGAGCGGTGCGATCGACTTCGGCGAACTTCACCTGCAGCAGAACTTCCTGAGAGCCTACTGGTCCGAAGGTGAGAACGTTGATGACTTTCGGGGAGTAGGCGGTGGCGAGTTCTCCGGCGCGCTTAAAAACGTCTTCGGTGGAGACATGCCCGGAGAGGACAATGGCTGCACGCGACGGCGTAACGGTGATCTGCTCGTCGGGAAAAACGCGGTGCTCTTCTTCGGCGCAGGCGCTGACGTCGACATCCACGCGCAGATCGAAGCTGCGCGAGCGTTCCAGTTCGTCCCAGATGAGGAGCGAGACTTCTCCCGGCGCCCGGCCGTGAATCAGAATCTGCGTGGGGGTGACGACCTGGGCGTAGGCGATGCTGGGGTCGGTCACGGATATGCGCTTAAGCTGCTCGGTAGTATTGATCAGCAGCGACTTGCCCACCATGACGCGCAAGGGGGCCGAGCCCTGGGTCTGCTGGGGGAGGGTCGTGGTCTGGGTGGTGTTTGAAGCCTGAGTCTGGGATTGGCCGGGCTGCGCCGGCTGTATGGTTTCGCAGAAAATGTTTCCCGAGAAAACGGAAAGGGCGACGACGGCGGCTAGCAGCGAAACCCCGAACAAAGGCATACGAACTGTCATTTTCAGATTCCTCTCCCTGTGAGGAAACTTGTGGTTGCGATGATGCTCATTGCGAAATTGAAGTTGACGGTCACTTGGTCTCGCAGTTCTGGTCGGTACATTTCACATCCTTCTTCGTGTCGCCTTCGATGATTTCAACGCTGACGCCGGTGGGGGTGGGCGGCGGCGTTTCCTTCCTGAGCGCGGCATGGTGAACTACGGGCTCGGCCTTCGCAACCACCGGAATGCCCCGGTAAAGTCCGCGTTCGCCGGAGGCCGGAAAGTCCTCGGCCTTGGTGTCCAGCGGATTGCGCAGAGCGAGTTGAATATGTCCCTGAGCGCTGGCCAGGGTGAGGCGCTGGGCATCGTCGGGAGAAACCAGAAGGGTAATGACAGCGGTGTTCTGGGCCTCGCCGGTGGCGGTGCGTTCCAGAGTGTGGCCGGAGGCCAGAACCGCGACGTTCTGCAGCACGGTGGTGGTTTCGGGTTCGCTTCCGCCGGTGGGCGTGCCGGTGAGCAGAACGTCGACCCGTGTGCCGGGGGTAACAAAGCCGGCTACGGAGACCACTTCATTGACGCGCACCGAGACCGCGCGCATGCCGGGAGGAATCAGCGCCGGCAGGCCGGCGCCGGCATTTTCTCCGGCAAGTTTGTTGGACAGGATGAACTCGCCCTTGGAGATGGGAAGGATGACGCCGTGGCCGAGCACATCGGCTTTGCGGCGTGGCGCGCCGGGTGGCAGATCGCTGGCAGCGATCTTGATGATCTTGATGTCATGTTCTTCGACCCTGGCGCCGACCTGGAGGTCGTCGGCGGCGACGATAACCTCCACGCCCGGCTCGCCGGAGCCGCCCGACCGCGACAACAGGGTCCGATAGACGTACATGCTGACGACCAGACCCAACGCCAGAGCCAGCACCCCGATCAGCAATAAACGTGTGCGGTTCATACCGCTCCCTTGGAAGCTAGAACTTCTCTTGCCCCGCCAGCATGGCAGAGCCTTTCGCCCCTAAAACCGGAATCTACTGAATCGAACTGGCTACGTTGGAGAACACGGTGTTGGAGTTGGAGCCGATCAGGCGGATCGTGCCAACGACGATCACGAGAATCACCGCCAGCATCACCGCGTACTCGGCGATGTCCTGTCCATCCTGTTCTTTCCATAACCTGCGTGCAAGCTGCATACGTTATCCTCCTCGCTGACCTTTTTCAATGGCTATATGAAAGGGCCATAGCACAGCAGCGCCCGAGCGGCGAGCAACGGTTGCCGTGGGCGCCTTTCCAAATGTGCGAGACTTGTTGCCCGATGAGGCAATCATACCTTGCAATATAAGCGAAAAGTCGTAAATTCTTGCGACGAACGTTACGACAGGTAACCAGCATGACAGGGGCCGTGCCGAGCACAGCCCGCCTGCGACGGGTTCGGGACATCTTGAATCACTCGGGAAGAAAGTTTTGCGCGGCCAGGGGATAAAGCTCAAGAGTGGGGGGGACTGGGCAACTTGCCTCGATCCTATAAAGTGATCGGTCGATGGTTTGTGATCGCGGTCGTGGCCTTACACGCTCTTTTTCTGTGGAACGTGCGTGAGCGGATCGCGAAGGGCGATCCCGACTTCACGGTTTTCTACACCGCCGCAAAGATGGTGCGCGCCGGCTATGGGCGAAGCCTTTACCAGAGCCGAGCGCAGCAGGAGGTGCAGCGAGGATTCACCAGCGATTCCGACATTCGGCGGGGACCGCTGCCCTACCTTCATCCTCCATTTGAAGCCGTGATCTTCGTGCCGCTTACGCTTCTAAGTTATCCACAGGCATTTGCCGTTTGGGATCTGGCAAACCTGGTCATGCTGTTGGGCGTCATTTTGCTGCTCCGGCGTTCCGTGTCGTCTTTGCGCAGGGTTTCGCTGTGGGAATCGGTTTTGGCCTGCCTGGCGTTTTTCCCGGTATTCATAAACTTTTTGCAGGGGCAGGACGCGATTCTGTTTCTTTTGCTCGTAGCTGTGGGGTTTTGCGACATGGAGCGAGGCTCAGACTTCATGGCGGGGGCCTGGTTTGGGCTGGGAGTTTTCAAATACCATCTCATGGTTCCGCTGGTGGTGATGCTGGCGCTGAGGCGCGGCCGAGCGGGGAGGGGAAGAAAGCTGTTGCTTGGGTTTTCCGTCGTCGCCGCTTTGACCGTGGTTCTGTCGCTGGGAATGGTGGGCTGGCAGGGGGCGTTGGAGTATCCGCTTTATGTCTGGCGGGCGGTGTCTGTGCCAGGTTTTGGCCAGACCCCTTACGGGATGAATCCGTCGCTGCTTGGCCTGGTCGCGGGATGGCCAGTGCTGGAGCGACTGATTTGGCCAGCCCGGCTGGTGACTCTTGCCGGCTCGGCAGTTCTGCTGATCTTAGTTTCGCGGATGCGAGCCCCGGTGAACGATCGCGGGCTCTCGCATCTGAGCACAGCGTGCGCGGTGATCGCGGCGATTCTGGTCAGTTACAGCGCGAACGCTCACGATCTGTGTCTGTTGATCCTGCCGCTGGTGCTGGTGGCGGATTATTGCCGTGGCCGCGACTGGCCGTCAGTGCGTGAGCTGGCGCTTCCCGCACTGCCGCTTCTGATCAGCCCGCTGTGGATTTTCTCGTGGATCCGCTGGGGGCGGATCAACTTTGTCGCGGCGCTGCTCTTGTGGTGGATTTATGTACTCAGGCGTCGGGCGTTGCTCTCCGGTGAAGCGCCGTTCGGTTTGCGAAACAGGATTACCGCCAACATGGGGAGATAAATGAAGAGGACGGTCCAGCGGCCTACTTGAGTGTAGGAGTGCGGCATGTGATACCAGCGCCAGATTCCGGCTCCCCAACTGAAAAACACGGTCCAGACGATCTCGCGACGCGATTGCGGAATCAGCCAGAGAATGAAGGTGTCGAAAAACCAGCGCTGGGGCATGGCCGCGGCGAGAAGCAGGAAAAGTGCATCACGCTGGCGGAAGCGCAGCAGCGCGAGCAGCAGGAGCGGTCCGGGAAGCAACAATAGGGGAATGAAATGCTGGTAGTTGACGCTCTGCCGCAGCCACAGTAAAGGCCACTTGGGCAATGCTGCCAGCGACAGCAAAGCCAGCAGGATGCAGGCGAACAGGCCGCGGCGGCTCAGGCGGGTCAGCAGGACCGGCAACCCGACCTGGGGTTTGGCCATGGTGACGGGAAGAAGCAGCGGGAAAAATGCGCTGGCCACGATGAGCGGCGACCATTGCACGGTAAAGATTCCGGCCCAATAGGGAAATGCTAAAAAGATGAGAAGCCTGGTGTAGCCGTGGCGGGTCAATCCCCAGGCGAGCAGAGACGAACTCATTCCCCAGAATAGAGCGCCGGCGATTTCTGGCCGGAGATGGACGAAGGGCAGAGCAAACAGCGCTGCGGGAAAGGGATACTGTTCGAGGGGCGTGTCGTAGGGGTTCTGATGAGCCAGAAAGCGCTGCGCCAGGTGGATGGCCCAGGTGAAGTCTCCGGCGCCCTGATGCAGGTTCTTGAGCAGGAGAAAGCAGAGCGAGCCGGCCAGCAGGCCGATCAACCCGGAGATTGCGATTCGGAGTTTCATTACTCTTTGTTCGTTACTCTTCGTTCGTTACTCTTTGTTCGTTGAGTCTTCGTTCGTTGAGTCTTCGTCGGTTGATCTGATCTTGTCGATCGCCAGTCTGTTGATCGCCAGCTGTCGATCGCGGGCTATTTATGGTGAACGGCTGTGCCGCGAACGATAAGTTGTAACATGAGCAGTCTTCAATCCCATTCGCGGCGCGGCACGGATAAAAATGTCGAGCAGGTTCTACAGCGTTTTTGCGGCGGTGCTGATGGCGGCGGCCATGTGGATCTGGGCGCAGAAGATTCTGATTGCACACCAGCAGGTGCAAGCGACGGCCCGGGAGATACCGCGCGGCAATCTGTCGGACCTGTATCCGCGGTGGCTGGGGGCGCGGGAGTTGCTGTTGCGTGGGCGCGACCCTTACGGGCCGGACATCACGCGTGAGATTCAGACTGGATATTATGGGCGGCCGCTCGATGCTACGCGGCCCAACGATCCGAAAGATCAGCAGGCATTTGCCTATCCGGTTTATGTGGTGTTTTTTCTGGCGCCCACGGTGAGGCTGCCGTTTCCGCTGGTGCAGCGCGTTTTTCTGGGGTTGCTGGTGGTGCTAACCGCGGCGTCGATCCCGATGTGGTTGCGCGCGTTGGGCTGGCGGACTTCGAGCGTGGGCAAATTTTTGTGGATTGTGCTTGCGCTCGGATGCTTTCCGGCGGTGCAGGGATTCAAGCTGCAGCAACTTACTCTGCTGGTTGCCGGTCTATTGGCGGCCGCGTTCAGCGCGCTGGCGAGCGGGTATTTCGCGGCGGCGGGAATTTTGCTGGCGCTGGCGAGCATCAAGCCGCAGTTAGTGGCACTGCCGGTGGTGGTGCTCTGCGTCTGGAGTCTGGGGAATTGGCGCGAACGGCGCAGGCTGGTGCTGGGTCTGGGGCTGACGATGCTGTTGTTGTGCGCGGGGGGTGAGGTTGTGCTGCCCGGCTGGATTGGCAAATTCCGGACGGCCTCCAGGGCGTACTTGCAATATACCGGCGGAGGAACTTCGGTGCTGGATGTGGAATTGACACCGACGTGGGGCAGGCTGGTGGCCGGCATTCTGGTGGCGGTGCTCGTCTATTTTGCGTGGCGGCTGCGGCAAACTCCGGTGGAATCGCGGGAGTTTGGATGGCTGGTGGGGCTGACGCTGGCGACGACTTTGATGGTGATTCCGATGGTCGCTCCCTATAACCAGATGCTGCTGGTGCCCGTCTTTATGGTGGTTGTGCGGGGGATTCGGCCGCTGTGGAGGGCCGGGGGCCTGCCGCGGTTTTTCGTGGTTCTGACCGCACTCTCGGTGTTCTGGCCGTGGGTGATGGCGGCCGCGCTGGTGGCGGCGCTGCTGGTTGTGCCGGCGCCGATGGTGCAGAGAGCATGGGTGCTGCCGGTTCTCAGCAATTTCGCGATTCCGACGCTGACGTTGGGACTGGTCCTGATTGGATGGAAGGCAATGCGAGATTCCGAGTAGGCTGTTTTGCCAGAGCGATCGTTTTTCGTTCCGTGTGGGTGGTGGCTCAGTTTTGATGCGGGTGAGAGAGCGTTCACCACGAGCACGATGGATCACGACGGAGTTCATTCGGGAGTTTCTGCGGCTTGCGGGAGAACGCAGCAGCAGAGTAGTCTGATGCAGGCGTAGCTGTGTGGGCGCGGCTTGGGCTGCGTTATCACGGCGGTGCGCCGGCTTACCATCTTTCCACCTTTAACTTATGGCCCTGGGCGCGATCAGTCATCATAGTTCTGGCTCCGGTGTGTTTCCCGCCCTGGTGTTTGTGCAGGGCAGCGAGCAGAAGAACATCGTACTGAACCGCACTCCGTTCACCGTGGGGCGGAAGGTGGATAAGGACCTGGTGATCGCCGATCCGCGGGTGTCGCGCGATCATGCGCAGATCACGCAGGAGGGCCAGGATTTCTTCCTGGTCGATCTGGGCAGCAAGCACGGGACATTTGTGAATGGAGAGCGGATTCAGCGCCAGAAGCTGGATCGCGGCGACCGGCTGGAGTTTGGGGCGCGCGATTCGGCGTACATTCTTTTCAATCCTGCGCACGCGACTTCCAATACGGCGCGCGAATTTCTCAGCCAGATTTCCGGCATTCAAATCAAACAGGAGGCGACCGACCTCGAGAAGCTGACGTTATTTCTGGAAGCTGCGCGCAAACTGAATACTGCCGGAGTGCTGGACGAGATTCTGATGACCATGCTGGACGTCACGCTGCAGTTGACGCGGGCCGAGCGGGGATATGTTTTTCTGAAGGACGACGAGGGTAATCTGCGGCTGGCCGCGGGGCGGAACTCAAAGAAAGAGCCGCTGCTCGACGATAAAACCATTTCGCATTCGATTCTGGAAGAGTCGATGCGGTCGAACTCGGAATTTTTGTTGACGGATACCAGCCAGTCGCTCGACCTGGCGGGGCGGCAGAGCATTGTGGCGTACGATCTGCGAACCGTCGTGTGCATCCCGCTGCGCAAGCTGGTGGTGCAGGCGACGCGCGATGCGCAGACCCCGGTGCCTTCGGCCGCCGCTGCTGAAGCGATGGGAGTTTTGTATGTGGATTCGCGGTTCGCGTCGCGCGACATCAGCGGAGTGGGGCAGGATATTCTGCACGTGATCGCGACCGAAGCGGCGTCACTGATCGAGAATGCGCGGCTGGTGCAGGCCGAGGAAGAAGCGCGACGCTATCAACAAGAGTTGGGCATTGCGGCCAGCATTCAGCAGCGGCTGATGCAGGTGAAGATTCCGGAAGTGCCGTTTGCGCGGCTGCGCGGGAAGAATCTTTCTTGCAAGGAAATTGGCGGGGATTTCTTCGACGCAGTGAACACAAAAGAAGGGCTGGCGGTGGTGCTGGCCGACGTAAGCGGCAAGGGAGTTTCGGCCGCGCTGCTGGCTTCGACGCTGCAGGGAATGATTTATTCGCATCTCAGCGCGGGCGTGCCGCTGCTCGATGTGGTTACCGCAGTCAACAGATTCTTCACCGAAAAAATGGGCGGCGAGAAATATGCGACGCTGTTGTTGGCGCGGCTGCGGCGGGACGGCGAACTGGAATACGTGAATTGCGGGCACGTGCCGCCGTTGCTGGTTTGCGCGGGAGAAGTGATGCGTCCGCCGCATGGGAACGTGCCGGTGGGATTGCTGGGCGATGCGAGTTTCGAGAGCGCGAGTTGTCAGATGAAGTCCGGCGACCGCTTTATTATCGTGACCGACGGCGTCACCGAGGCGGAGAATGCCATGGGAGATTTTTTTGAAGATTTCCGGCTGGAGGCGGCGGCAGTGAAGTCTCCGACGCTGGAGGGAATTTTTTCGGCGGTGACGGAGTTTTGCGCGGGCAATCCGCTGAGTGATGACTGCACGGTGGTGGAGTTGTGCTACACGAGCGCGGAGCAGTGAGGAATTTCTTCCTCCCGAGAGTTCCGCCCCCTTTTCGAGAGTCCCACCCTTTCGCAAAGAGCGCGAAAGGATGGGGCAACCACCTTGTATCCTCCGCCTATTCTCCTCTCGTATTCTCCGCTATTCTCCGCCATTCGGTTTACTCGATTGTGACGGTGTAATCCGTACCTTCCCAGCGCTTCTCGTTTATCCAGTGGAAGGTGAAGACCACTTGGCCGCCGGGGGGCATGGACGCGGTGGGCAGGTTGAGGGTATAGAGGCCGATGCCGGTGTCGTGCGTTTCGGTGTCGTTGGCGGTTTTCCAGCCGTCGATGCTCCAGTGCACGACCGCGGGGGAAAGCAGATTGATGCGGAGCGTTTGGTTGCGGGGAACAGTGCGGGGTTTGTTGTTCAATCTCCAGCCGAAATGCTGGCGGCCGTGTTTTTCGACGAGGTAGCGCTGCACGGTTTGCGGAGGCTGATCGAAAATCTTGCCATCGCGAATGGAGCGGCGCAGCTTTACGTATTCCGAGTGCGCCCAGACCAGCGGGCAGGCCGAACCGGAAGGCTTTCCGCGGAAGAGTTCGAGAGAGGGGATGTCAGCCTCGTCCCAGACTTGCTCGGGGAGCAGGCGGCTTTGTCCGGCGGTGGAGTTTTCCATGACCGTGAGCAGCGCCTCGGCTTCGTCGCGATGCCCACCCGCCAGTGCGTAATGCGCGCGCTCGCCAGCCAGCAGCGGCCAGGGCCGGCCGATGCCGGTGCCGTTAAAGGGTGAGCCATCTTTATGTTCGCCGTAGCCGTCACCGTTGTAGCGATACCAGCAGGGGCCCTGCGGCAGTTCGACGGCGAGCAGCGCGTCGATGGCGCGGAGGGTATTCAGAATACGCGGGTCGTCGGGCGCGCGCAGGCCAAAGCGGACCAGAGCCAGCGCATCAGGGCTAATGATGTGATAGGCGCGGTCGCCATCCGGGCCCCCGTCCTGGCCTGGCGGCTTGTTCTTGATGGGAACGAAACCTTGCGTGGGCGAAGCGGCCCCATCGGTGTCGGGAGGCGAGATGCGAACGTAATAGCCTTCGATGCCGAGTTGTTGCGCGAGGTCGCCGCCGGTGGCGTAGACCCAGCGTTCGATGTTGGCGTTCCAGGCGTCGGCGGTATCGCGAAGGGTTGGGGCTTGATCCCTGTGGCCGGTGAGATCAGCGAAGTCGGCGGCGGCGAGCAAGGCGGAGATTTCGGCGGCCAGGGTAAATGGCGAATAGCCGGCGTCTTCCTCCCAGCGATCCTGCATGGTGACTGGACCGTTGCGAATGATGAATCTGGCGGCGTTGCGCACCATGGGCCACCAGCGGTCGAGTTTGCCTAACTCTTTGGGCGCCTCGCGGCGGATGAGATCGAGCAGCAGGATGGGGAAAGCGGTCTCGTCCATCTGAATGCCAGACCAGTAAGGACGACCGTCGAGCCACAGGTTTTGCGCCCAGTTGCCGCCGGCTTCCTGAGTGGCTTCGAGATAGCGGAGCACGCGCAGGGCGTCGGGGACCGCGCCCGCGGCTAACAGCGCGCCCGCGGTTTCGACCAGATCGCGCGGCCAGACCAGGTGATATCCGCCGAGATCTTCGTCGCCTTTGTCGAAGCCCCAGGGAATGGAGAGGCTGGCAATCATGCCGCCGAGGAAATCCTTGGATTCGTGCGTGCGCAGGACGGAGGTCGAGGGGCGATAGAGATCACACTGGCGCTGCGGTTCGTCGAGCTTGATCAGGTTGCGTTGCCAACTGCTCCACTGATTGACGTAATGTTGGCGAATCTCGGCGTAATCTTCAAGGAGGGTCGAGCGCACTTGCTGGCCGGCTTCGGTCCACATCAGACCGAAACCGAGGGCAAGCAAAAACTCGCCGTTGCTGGCTGCGAGATCGACTTCTCCAGTGAAGGCGATGTTGCCGTTTTCGGCGCGGTCATATTCCCACTCCATTTGAAAATGCTGGGAAAGATCCTGCCAGCCGTCGGAACAACCTACGAAGCCCACCGACATTTTCTTCCACGGCACCGAGGATCCAAGGCACAAAGTGACACCTTCGTGCTCGGCGAAGAATGCCGGGAGGCCCTTGTAATCGCCAGTCCAGCCGGTATTGCCGTATCCGGCGTTGGCCAGATGGGGCGAGAGAAGCGCGTAAAGATGGTAGTCGGAGAGCGCACCCTGCAGGGGCTCGAAGCGGATTTTCTGCAAGACGACGTTCCGGTAGGGATCGGTAAGGATTTCTTTGTGAATGCGGTAGCGACCGCTGTGACAGGAGTTGGTCAGTTGGAAGACCGGAATTCCCGGTTCTATGGGCCGGTTCTCAAAGTTGCAGTGGCGTTTTTCCTCGGAGAAATAGTCGCGGCCGGCGGTCACGATGAATCCCAGGTCGCGGGTGCAGGCCTGGTCGACGCGTGGAAAGTAAACCTCGTTCAAAATGCCGTGACTCAGGGTGAACCAGACTTTGCTGTGCTGATTCAACGCCGTGCCAACGCCGGTCTTGGCGCTTGAAGTCCAGCGCGGGGCGATGCCGGGCCATCCCGGAGCATGGCGAGTGGGCGAGTCGGTCATAGAGTATTTTGTCCTTGCGATGAGGATTGGGAATCGGGGAAATTGATAAACGATTTACAACTCATGAATTTGCTCCGTGGCAAAGTTGTCATCCAAAGAAATAGCGGCCCACAGGCAAGCGCCTTGGGGCGAATTCAGAAGAAGCCATAGACGACCGCGAGGAAACATGATCAGGACATTGGATGCACGGGCGTGGAGCATAGTAACAGTCTTAATCTTCTGTTGTTTTGCGGGTTCCGCCGGTGCCAAGGATATCCCGAGAGGGGGGGTGCGCCGCAGCTGGATCGCGGGTTCTCGGGGCATTCCTATCCGGCACTTCCGTGCCGGGCTTCCAGATCCCGCCGCTTCGCGGCTGGATTGAGCTGGATTTAATTCCGCCGTTCTCCTCAGAAGGTCTGGTTCTCACGCGCATGCTGAGCCCTCGCAAGGAAGGGAAAAATTCGTGGCAGCGCGGAACGCACAGGGCGACCCAAAATCGTATTTGGTCGACTTCTTTATCAGCTTCGCGTTCGCTATCAACTTCGCGTTCTTTATCAGCTTGGCGCGAGATTTGACCGCCGGCCAAGTTTGGGTTCATTCACCAGAAATTCACCGGGTTGTAACCGTGCTGTAACATAGCGCCGCTAAAACGGGGTGATCTACTCGAAGGAGGAATTTTCCAGCGATGCGCAAAATCGTGCTGCTGTTGGTGTGTGTCCTTCTGGCCATGCCGGTAGTGGGGCAGACCACGCTGAACGGAGCAGGCGCAACATTCCCTAATCCGATGTACTCGAAGTGGTTCAGCGAATATCACAAACTTCATCCCGACATTCAAATCAACTATCAGGCGATCGGCAGCGGCGGCGGAATCCGGCAGGTGACGGAAGGCACGGTGGACTTCGGGGCCAGCGACATGCCGATGAAAGACGCGCAGTTAAAAGAGGCCGAGCAGAAGCTGAAAACCAAAATACTCAACATTCCTACCGTGCTGGGGGCGGTGGTGCCGGCTTACAACATTCCCGGAGTGAGCACGCAATTGAATTTTACGCCCGACATTCTGGCAGGGATCTACCTGGGACGAATCAGCAACTGGAATGACAAGGCGATTGCGGCGGTCAATCCGACGGTGAAGTTTCCGAACCAGGAAATTGTGGTGGTGCATCGCTCCGACGGCAGCGGGACCACATTTGTGTGGACCGACTATTTGTCGAAAGTAAGTTCCGACTGGAAGAGCCAGGTGGGGGCCGACACTTCGGTGAAATGGCCGAGGGGGCTGGGTGGAAAAGGAAACGACGGCGTAGCCGGATCGATCCGGCAGTTGCCGGGAGCGATCGGTTATGTGGAACTGATTTATGCGGTGCAGAACAAGATTCCCTACGGCACGGTGCTCAATTCCGCCGGCACGTGGGTAAAGGCGTCGCTGGCAGGCGTGACTGCGGCAGCGGCTTCGGCTCCGAAGATGCCGGCCGATTTCCGGGTTTCGATTACGAACGCTCCAGGCAAAGAAGCATATCCGATCTGCAGCTTTACCTGGCTGTTGATTCCGCAGGTTTCGAAGGACCCGGCGAAAGGCAAGATCCTTGCCGATTTTCTGAACTGGATGATTACCGACGGCCAGAAGATGACGAGCGCGCTCGACTATGCGCCCTTGCCGGAGAATGTGGCGGCCAAGGTGAAGGAAGCGATCAAGCAAGTCAAGTAGGTCACCGGGACAACGGGAAGTTCTTATTCATAGTACGGAAAAAAGGAGAGAGTACATGAAGGCTGCGTGGAAAGTGTTTGCAATCGTTTTGCTGGCGACAGCTCTGGTAGCACAGACCAGTGAATCGCCGAAAGTCAAAAAGGCGAAAGCTGCTCCCATCACGGCGGCGGACGTGCAGGCGTTGCGGGATGCAATCGCCGCCCAGCAGGCGGCGTTGCGACAACAGCAGGCGGAGATCGAGGAATTGCGGAACGAACTACACCATAAGGATCAGACGGTGCAGCAGGCGCAAGCGGCAGCCTCGGATGCTGCCAGCAAAGCCGACGCTGCCGAGGCCCAAAGCGCGCAGCAACAGCAGACCGTCACCGCGCTTAAGAGCGACGTGAGCGACCTTAAGATGGGGATGGCCAACACGGTCCAGACCCTGCAGGAGACGCAGAAGGTTGCCACCGAGGAGCCGAAGGCGATCCACTACAAGGGAATCACCATTACTCCGGGCGGGTTCCTGGCGGCTGAAACAGTGCGGCGTTCGCGGGCCCTGGGCGCGGACATCAACACGCCCTTCAACTCGCTTACGCTGCCGGGCGCTTCGCAGAGTACGACGTCGGAATTCTTCGGGTCTGGACGTCAGTCGCGGCTGTCGATGCTGGCGGAAGGCAAGCTGAGCATGGTGAAGTTGTCGGGCTACGTCGAGGCCGACTTCCTCTCAGCTGGCGTGACTTCCAACAATAACGAGAGCAACAGCTATACGCTTCGCCAACGGCAGGCGTGGGGGCAGGCTGCTTTCGATGACGGCTTCACCTTCACCGGAGGTCAGCAATGGAGCCTGGTGACGGAAACCAAGCACGGCATAGATAACCGAACCGAAGCGCTGCCCATGACCATCGACCCGCAATACCAGGTCGGCTTCAGCTGGGCGCGGCAGTACGGAGTGCGCCTGGTAAAGAACTTCGACAACAAGGTGTGGTTTGGCGTATCGGCCGAGAACGCGCAGGCGACGCTCACAACCTATCAAAATGCCGCCAACTACCTTGTCGGGACGGCTGGCGTGACCGGCGGTCTCTATGATAACCAGTCCAACTACTCCTTCAACCCTTCACCTGACATCATCGCCAAGGTGGTTTTCGAGCCTGGCTTTGGACACTACGAAGTCTACGGCATCTACAGCCGCTTCCGCGACCGCGTCTTCCCCTGCGAAGATGTAGCCAGCACCGCGAGTTGCGAAGGGCAAGCGGTTGGGGTCGAGTCTGCGCTCGGGGCCTTCAACAGTTCGAAGAACGGCGGCGGCATCGGCGCGAATGTCCGCTGGTCATTCTTCGATAAGCATCTCGACTTCGGACTGCACGGGCTAACCGGTCAGGGAATTGGCCGCTATGGCAGCGGCGGTCTGCCGGATACGGCAGTTCACGTCGATGGAACGCTGGATCTGATTCGCAGCTACCAGGGACTGGCTACGCTGGAATGGCATGGACCGAAGCTTGACATCTACCTCAATGCAGGCACGGAATATGCCGGCCGCGCTTGGGGACTGGACCCGGTCACCGGCAAGTACGTCGGTTACGGATCTCCGTTCTTCAACAACAGTGGCTGCTACACCGAGATCGGCCCGGCGAGCGGAGGCTTCACCCCCGGCGCCCTGGGAAGCTGCAGGGGTGACACGCGTGATTTGGCAGAAGGCACGGCGGGCTTCTGGCACCGGTTCTACAGCGGGCCCAAAGGCCGGATGCAGTGGGGATTGCAGTTCTCCTATGTCGACCGGGCAACGTGGGCCGACGAGGTGCATGGACTGGAACCGCATGGACTCGACGGCATGATCTTCTCGTCGGTCCGTTACTACCTGCCGTAGCAGAGGCTGGGCTCGGGTTGGCGATCGAGACACACGCCCGGACGGAGAAATTCCGTCCGGGCGTTTTGTTGTTCTGCGTGGGGATGATGCGCCTCTGAGAGGCCATCCTGCGGCGAACGCGGCGATGCTTTATACTAAGGGTCCCGAATCGCAGTTTTGGGTTTTGTAAGTCGCTTTGGCAGGTCCGCCGCAGATCCGATAGAAAAGCGCCTATGGCTCGTGTTTCGCTGGACAATCCACAGTATTTCCTTGACCGCGACACCTCATGGATGGCGTTCAACCGGCGTGTGCTGGAAGAGGCCGAGGATGAGGGCAATCCTCTGCTGGAACGGTTGAAGTTTCTGGCGATTTCGGCCAGCAATCTGGATGAGTTTTTCGAAGTGCGGGTCGCGGGGATGATGCAGCAGATCGAGGACGGCTACAACGAGGCCGGTCCCGACGGCTTGACCCTGACGGACAAACGCGACGTGCTGAGCAAGCTGGTCCACGAATTTGTGGACGACCAGTACGACTGCTGGAACGCGCGGCTGCGTCCGGCGCTTTCGGCAAACGGAATCCGCGTGCTGGGACTGCGCGAGCTGGAGCCCGAGGCGCTGCGGTTCGTAGAGGAATATTGCGAGAAGGAACTGGATCCGCTGCTGACGCCGGTGACGGTCGATCCGGCGCATCCGTTTCCGCGGGTGATCAACAAGGCGCTCTGCCTGGGTTTTTTGTTGCGGCGGCGGCGGCGGTCGGCGCTGACCTATACCGGCGTGGTATCGGTGCCGCGGGTTCTGCCTCGGCTGGTGCGGTTGCCGTCGAAGGGCACGGCGGATTTTATTTTTCTGGCCGATCTGGTGGCGCATCATGCGGTGCGCATGTATCACGGCTACGACATTGTTTCGTCGGCGCCGTTCCGGGTGACGCGCAACAGCAATCTTTATCTCGCGGAAGAAGAAGCGCGCAGCCTGCTGGAGTCGGTGCGCGCGGAACTGCACAACCGGCGTAAAGGCGACGCGGTGCGCATGGAGATTGAAGCCGACGCCGATCCGGAAATTATCGACCGGCTGCGAACGGTTTTTGAAATCGATCCCTGGCAGGTTTTTCCGGTGAATGGGCCGGTGAATCTGTCGCGCCTGTTCAATATCTACGAAGTGGTGGAGCGGCCCGATCTCAAATACCGAACGTTTTCACCGCGCGAGCTGCGGCTGACTTCGAAGTCGAAAGATCTGTTCGAGGAACTCCGGCAGCATGACGTTCTGCTGCACCATCCTTACGATTCGTACGACGCGGTGGTGTCGTTCATCGAGTCGGCGGCGGAAGACGAGCGGGTGCTCTCGATCAAACAGACTTTGTACCGGACAAGCGAACATTCGCTGATCGTGCCCTCGCTGATCGACGCCGCTTCGCGCAAGGAAGTGACGGCGGTAATCGAATTGAAGGCACGGTTCGACGAAGCCTCGAACATTCGCTGGGCGCGCGATCTGGAAGACGCCGGAGTGCAGGTATTTCACGGGCTGGTGGGATTGAAGACGCATTGCAAATTGTCGCTGCTGGTGCGGCGCGATCCCGACGGGGTAACGCGCAGCTACGCGCACATTGGCACCGGAAACTACAACGCGACGACGGCGCGGATCTATACAGATCTGAGTTTGTTCACGGCGAATCCGGAGATCACACGGGCGGTGCATGATGTGTTCAGCTTCCTGACGGCGTATGCGGAGAATCCCAGCTACGAGCCGCTTTTGGTGGCGCCGCTGGATTTGGCTGAAAAATGCATCGCGCTGATTGACCGTGAAGCGGAGCACGCGAGGCAGGGCAGGGAGGCGCGCATCATCGCCAAGATGAATGCGCTGCTCGATCACGGCGTGATTCAGGCTTTGTACCGGGCTTCGCAGGCGGGAGTGCAGATTGACCTGATCGTACGCGGCATTTGCGCGCTGCGTCCGGCAGTGCGCGGGGTGAGCGAGAACATTCGCGTGCGCAGCATTGTGGGCCGATTCCTGGAGCATAGCCGAATCTACAATTTCGGCAATGGCGGCGAGGAGGAAATTTATATTGGCAGCGCCGACTGGATGCCGCGCAATCTTTATGAGCGGGTGGAAGTGCTGGTGCCCTTGCGCGACGAACTGTTACGGGAGCGGGTGCGGCATGAGATTTTGGGCGCGTATCTCGCCGACAACCGCAAGGCGCGGGTTCTGCTGAAAGATACGAAGTACATCCGGGCGTGGCAGCCTGTTAGCGGTACACGCACCCGGCGTCCGCCCACGGGGACGGCCGCTTTCTCAGCGCAGGATTTTCTGATCGGAGTCGCGGAAGGGAAGGCGGAAGCTGCGCCGCCCGTGCCCGCGCAGCGGCAAAAGAGTAGAGTGGTGGTTGGAAGAGAAAGATAATCTGCAATGATCCTTTATTTCCTGCGCCATGCCAGCGCCGGCGAACACTTCGCCAATCCCAAGAAAGACGAGAAACGCGCCCTCGATAAAGAGGGCATCGAGCAGTGCGGTTATGTGGGGCGCGCCTTGACCGCGCTCGATGTGCAGGTCGACATGATTGTCTCTAGCCCGCTGAAGCGTTGCACCCAGACCGCGTCGCTGATCGGCAACGAACTGGGATACGAAGGCAAATTGCAGATGGATACGGGGCTGCGTCCAGAGGCTGGGCTGGCGGACTTTCGCAAGCTGCTGGAAAAATATGCGCGCCTGGAGGCGATCCTGGTGGTGGGGCACAACCCGAACCTGAGCCAGTTTTTGGGATCGGTGATCAGCGATTCGGGCTGCGAAGCGTCGCTGGAGCTGAAGAAGGGATCCGTAGCCAAGGTGGAAATGCGGCGTTCTTCTGGCACTTTGCAATGGTGCCTGACGCCGAAGGTGGTGCGCACGCTTTACGACACTGCGGTCGAAAGTTCCCGCCCGAAAACCTCACGGAAGTAAGAACAATCTTTTTCGATCGCCCAGAGTTCCAGGTCGACTCCCATCCGTCGCCGCGGGACTAAGGTCAATTTCACTTCGGCGGAGCGCAAGCCAACGCGCACTCGCTGGACGGCCCGGCTGCGGCCCAGGTTCAGGGCGCGCGCCAGACGAAGCAACAGGATGGCTTTCTGCACGTCTCCGCGGTCGGCGGCCTCGACAAGTTTGATTGGGGTATCGTCGACGGTGGGGCGAGACTTTCCCAGGTAGCGGGCGATGGCTGCGATGAGACGGCGTTGCTGGGGCGTGTAGCCGAGAATTTCAGAGTTCGAAAGAATGTAGTGGGTGTGGCGATGGTGGCCGTTGCGATTCACGTAGTCGCCGACTTCATAGAGCATGGCCGCGGCGGAGAGCCATTCGCGATATTCCGGCGGCAGGCGATGCACCGAGCGCAGCGCGGAGAAGAGAAGCATGGCTGACTCGCGTACATCGAGCGCGTGTTTACGGTCGATGTGGTAGTGATCGACGGCCTTGAGGATGGACTCCCAACGTTCCGATTCGATCTGGCGGCCCGAGCGCGTGGTGCGATCGTAGTCGGCGGACATTTGGGCCAGGATGCCGTCGCGCAATCCAAGCGGCGAATAGCGAAAAGCCTTGAGATGGAAGCGGTCGAGCAATTCGTGGTAGACCATGGCGCCCGCGACGATGATTTCAGCGCGGCGGGGGCCGATGCCCTCGATGTTGCGGCGCTCGGCGACGGGCAGGCGGGCGAGGCGTTTGGCGGTGCGGGTCATGTCGCTGCGGGAGACGACCAGTCGCTGGCGGTTATTGCCGCGGCGCAAATGGGCGGCGACGGCGGCTAAGGCTGCCGCGGTTCCGGAGGTGGCGACGACGTTCTTGATTCGCGCCGCGCCGATACGGGTGGCGACGCGGTTGATTTCACGGGCGATGAATCCGCGCAGGCGTTTCAGTTCGCCTTTGCGGGGAGGATCGTGGGGGAGAAATTCGTCGGTGAGGCGGACCGCGCCCAGCGGCAAGCTGACGGCATCGCGGATGTGTCCGCCCTGGGAGACGGTGAGCTCGCAACTGCCGCCGCCAAGATCGATCATGAGTGTGGGTGATCGGTCGATGCGCGGGCCCGAGACGAGGCCGAGGTGAATCAAGCGCGCTTCTTCGACGCCGGAGATGATCTCGACCCTCCAGCCGGTTGCCGAGCGCACCCATTCGAGGAACGCTTGCGAGTTGCGCGCATCGCGCAAGGCGCTGGTCGCGACGACGCGGACGGTGTCGGTGACGATCTGCTGCGTCGAGCGATGGAAGCGGCGCAGCACTTTGACGGTTTCGGCCATCGACTCGGGGGTGAGAAATCCGGAGCGAAAAACGCCTTCGCCGAGGCGGGTGACTTCGCGATCTTCATGTAGAGACTTCAAGCGGCCGCTCTGCAGCCGGGCAATCTTCAGGCGCACCGAGTTAGAACCGATATCGACCGCGGCGAACGTGGGCATGGGGGAATGGGAAGGCTCACAGTGTACATGCAGTGGGCAGAATCGTCACGGCAACGCGGTACGCAATTCTTTGGTTGCAAAAAGCGCAGGCGAGGTAGTGGCTGAATTTTGGAGAAGTTTTTTCCATCGTGGCTGTCTCCGGTGTAACATTGTATTCGGCGACGGTATGGTGTCGCATCGTCTCGTAACGGTAATGAAGGGCCCAAATTGATATTGGGCCTTTTTCAATTGGAGGTAATCCGATGGATGACGTTCCACAATCTACGCCTTGTCCGTTTTGCCACGGCACTGGTCGCCGTTCGGATGGCAGCCAATGCGCACATTGCGGTGGGATTGGCACAATGCCGTCGCAGCACACTAATCTGAGGTCCCAGGTTGAAGCCGAATTCTCCGAAGCTTCCAAACTGCCAGCTAGCTACCGCAGCGGACGGTACCAATCCGATAGTGATCGGGGGATAAGCCCGGACGGAGAACCGACATCGGTCTGGAGGCCGCCAAATCCCGAAGATGAATTTAACTAGCAGCACAGCCCTGAATAGAACACAACGTGTCGTTTTAATTCTGTACTGCTTGCTTGTCTTGTACTGCTGTCTCTGGGTGCCGTGGCACGTTGTTCAAACGCCTAAGCATGACGAAGTACGCATCGGCTATCACTGGCTCTGGATCGGACCGACCGAAGGCGAATTCTTCGACGAAAATGCCACGCCCGATTTATCTATCATTGGTTTGCGACTATTGGCCGCTACCGCCATTGCCACAGCCGCTTTCCTCTTGGCTGCGAACTGGAGAGCCGGCCAGCAACACTGAGTCAAAGACACCATCCGGACGAAGGTACTGTCCTAATTAGGACAGTACCCGGGCGAATTTTTAACACCTTTGTAACAACTCTCTGCTAGGGTTTAATGGAATGGCTAATCCTGCCTTCCCACGGCCTGATATGCCCGGTCCGCAAGCTGTTGCAGAGACGAAAGTTATGTCCCCACCGGCAGGCCGGTCTGGCCCCTTGCTGCGGGCTTCCTCGGGCGAAATTCCAGATCGCATTTTTCAATCGGCGATGACGGTATGTGGTCTGGCGGTGCTGGGGGTTCTGGTTCTCATCGTCTACGAGTTGATGTCGCGGTCAAGCCTGTCGTGGCACGCCTTTGGTTTGAAATTTTTCGGCGGGAGCGATTGGGATCCGGTCAACGAGCAATTCGGCGCGCTGCCGTTTATCTACGGGACGCTGGTGTCGTCGCTGGTGGCGCTGGTGATTGCGGTTCCGCTTTCGATTGGAGTAGCCGTGTTCACTACGGAGATGTGCCCCAAGGCGTTGCGCGGGCCGCTCTCGTTTTTTGTGGAGCTGCTGGCCGCGATTCCCAGCGTGATCTACGGCTTGTGGGCAATCTTCGTGCTGGTGCCGATCCTGAGCCAGTACGTGCAGCCCGTGCTTTCGAAGACGCTGGGCTGGACCGGGTTGTTCGAGGGGCATCTCTACGGTTATTCCATGCTGGCGGCGGGCGTGATTCTGGCGATCATGATCATTCCGATTATTTCGTCGATCACGCGCGAAGTGCTGATGGTGGTGCCGCAGCATCAGCGCGAGGGCGTGCTGGCGCTGGGCGCGACGCGCTGGGAGATGATCCGGGTGGGCGTGCTGCGCAACGCGCGCGCCGGAATCGTGGGCGGAATTATTCTCGGCCTGGGACGCGCGCTGGGCGAAACCATGGCGGTCACCATGGTGATCGGAAATAATCCGCAGATTCAGAAGTCATTGTTTGCGCCGGGATACACCATGGCCAGCGTGCTGGCCAACGAGTTCAGCGAGGCCACGGGCGATGTTTATCTGTCGGCGCTGATTGAAATCGGTCTGGCGCTGTTTCTGGTCACGATCATCGTGAATGCGCTGGCGCAATTGCTGGTGTGGACGGTGACGCGCGGCCAGCCTGCGAGGGGAAATGCCTGAGGCCGCGGCCAAGACGATTCAGAATCCGGTGCAGAACATCAGCCTGCGCCGCCGCATTACCGATCATGTGATGACGGGCGCGGCGGTGCTGACTGTCATCCTGGTGCTGGCGCCGTTGATTGCGATCTTCGGCTACCTTCTCTATCGTGGGATTGGATCGATCAACTGGGCGTTTCTGACGCACATTCCGGCGCCAGAGGGCGAAGTGGGCGGAGGAATGGCCAATGCGATTGTGGGATCCGTTCTGATTCTCGGCATTGCCAGCCTGGTCGGCGTGCCGTTTGGAGTGGGCGCGGGCATTTACCTGGCGGAGTACGGCCGCAATCGCCTGGGCAGCCTAATTCGTTTTACGGCGGACGTGCTCAACGGCGTGCCTTCGATTGTGATTGGCATTGTGGCCTATGCAATCGTGGTGCTTTATGAAAAGCATTTTTCTGCGCTGGCGGGAGGGGTGGCGCTGGCGATTATGATGGTGCCGACCATCAGCCGAACGACCGAGGAAATGTTGCTGCTGGTGCCGCAGGCTTTGCGCGAGGGAGCGTATGGGCTTGGGGTTTCGCGCTGGCGAACCACGCTTTCGATCACGCTGCGGACCGCGACTTCGGGAGTGATTACGGGCATCATGCTGGCGTTTGCGCGGGTGGCGGGGGAAACTGCGCCGCTGCTGTTTACGGTCCTGGGCAGCCAGTTCTGGCCCATGACCTGGAAAAATCTGGCGAAAGCGCCGATGCCGGCTCTGAAGAACGCGCTCGACCAGCCCACGGCCGCGCTGCCCTTGCAGATCTATACTTACGCCATTTCGCCCTACGACGATCTGCACCGGCAGGCGTGGGCGGGGGCGCTGGTGCTGATTGTTCTGATCGTAAGTGCGATCGCGGCCGTGCGGTATGTGGTGCGCCGTGGTACGTTTGGAGCGGCATAATTTATGGGAGTTGGAATCCAGGTCGATAACCTGAATGCCTGGTACGGCAAAGGCCAGGCGTTGTATGACATCAATCTGCAAGTGGCGGCGAACCACGCCACGGCGCTGATTGGACCTTCGGGGTGCGGCAAATCTACGTTTATTCGCTGCCTGAACCGGATGCACGAAACCATTCCGGAAGCGCGGGTTGAGGGCAAAGTTCACATTGGAGAGATCGACGCCTACAACGGAACTTCGCCGACGCAATTGCGGCGGCGCGTAGGGATGGTGTTTCAGAAAGCGAATCCGTTTCCGACGATGTCGATTTATGACAACGTGGCTTCTGGATTAAAACTGAATGGATTCCGCGACCGGCGCAAGATGGACGATATCGTCCAGCATTCGCTGGAAGTTTCGGCGCTGTGGGAGGAAGTAAAGGATCATGTGCATAAGAAATCCGGGGCCAGCCTTTCGGGCGGCCAGCAGCAGCGGCTGTGCATTGCGCGGGCACTGGCGGTTGAGCCGGAAGTGTTGCTCATGGACGAGCCTTGTTCCGCTTTGGATCCGATTTCGACGGGAAAAATTGAAGAGTTGATCTTCCAGCTCAAAGAGCGGTATACCATCGTAATCGTGACGCACAATATGCAGCAGGCGGCGCGGGTGGCGGAGTTTACCGGATTCTTCCTGCTCGGCAAGTTGATTGAGTTCGACAAGACGGAGAAAATCTTCACCAAGCCATCGAATAAGAAGACGGAAGATTACATCACGGGAAGATTCGGATAAGACAGATTTCGCTGGAACGGATTTCGAATACGATCGATTGGAATTGGAAAGGTTCGATTATGCGTACGCGCTTTCAACAGGGACTGGACGATCTGCGGCAACGGTTGCTTCGCATGGGCGGTTTAGCGGAGCAGGCGGTTGACCGCTCTCGGCAGGCCTATGTGGAGCGCGACCTGATCCGCTGCCAGATGGTGCTGGAAGGTGAAAGCCTGATTAATACCGCCGAGCGCGAGATTGATGAGGCCGCATTCGACTTGCTCGCCATGCAGCAGCCGATGGCGGTGGACCTGCGATTTATTCTCGCCGTGACCAAAATCAATTCGGATCTGGAGCGCGTGGGCGATCAGGCAGTGAACATTGCCGAGCGCGTCATGGATATGGTGGAGCTTCCAGTGGCCGAATTGCCGGTGGACATTCATCGCATGGGGGCCGCTGTGAGCGCCATGGTTCGCAGGGCGTTAGAGTCTTTTATTGAAGGAAAAGTTGAACTGGCGCAGGCGGTGCTGGAAATGGATAACGTAGTCGACCGCATGCGCGACGACGCTTTCATTCAACTCGTGAAGACGATGAACGATCGTCCTGAGGTGGTGCGCCAGGCTCTGGATGCACTGCTGGTTGCTCGCAATCTGGAGCGCGTGGCCGACCACGCCACCAATATCGCCGAGGATGTGATCTTCTGGGTGCAGGGCTCCGACGTTCGCCACAACGTGCATCCTGAGGAGCCTGAAGCGCAGGGCTCGGAACGTCCGACCTCGAGAGCTTCGGGAATTTAGCTGGTCGACGATTGTGGTTCAATCTGTCGCACGAGCAAAACCATTCACCACGAAGGACACGAAGTCACACGAAGGAAACCTTGCCTATGATGGCCTTCGTGGCGCCAAATTCGTCGCTGCCGGCCCTGCCGCGCCTTTGACCGGCCACGCAGCATTCGATTACGCTCATCACTTCTTCCGTTTCTGATTCCATCTTTCACGGAGGCGCCGTGATTCGCTTACTCTCCGTTCGGTTTTTCTTAGGAATGTCTCTATGGTCAATCGCAGCGGGAACTGTTTTCGCACAGACCACGGTGGTTCCCCCGTGCGTTGATGCTTGTCCGCCCATTAACCTGCCCACGAGCAAGCAATTGACGGTTCCGTCGCCGGGGCGCATCGGGCCTACGAACAGCTTTCCGGCGACCATGGTTGTCAGCCCTGATGGCCGCTACGCTGCGCTGCTGAATGATGGCTACGGAACGCAGGAGACGCTGGCGCACCAGTCGATTGCGGTGCTGGATTTGAAGACGAACAAGATTGCCGACTTTCCGGACGCGCGGCTGAGCGATGAGTCGCATCAGAGCTATTTTCTGGGACTGGTGTTCAGTTCGGATGGGAAACATCTTTATGCATCGGTGGGTTCGATCACCGACCCTACGGGCGAGAAGACTGGCGACACGGGAAACGGGATTGCAGTTTACAGCTTCAAGGATGGGAAGGTCGCGCCGGAGCGCTTCATACCGATTGCGCCGCAGAGTCTGGCTGCAGGGAAGAAGGTTGCGATCGCGCTACAGAAGACGCGGGCGGCGACGGCGATTCCGTATCCCGCGGGACTGACGGTGGTGCGTAGGCCGAAGGGTGCGGACCGGCTCCTCGTCGCTAACAATCTTTCCGATAACGTCATCCTGCTCGATCCGGTGAGCGGGAAAACCCTGCAGAGCTTTGATCTGAGTACCAGCGATCTGGTGCCGTCGTCGTATCCCTATACTTGCGTGGCTACGCGTGATGGGCGGAGAGCGTGGTGCAGTTTGTGGAATGCGTCGCAGGTGGCGGAGCTGGATTTAGACGGCGGGAAGGTGATGCGGTGGATCAAGCTGAAGCAGCCCGAGGATCCGCTCGCGCCCGGATCGCATCCCACGGCGCTCTTGCTCAGCTCGAACGAAAAGACTCTTTACGTGACGCTGTCAAACGTCGATGAGGTCGCGCTCGTGGGAACAGACACGGGCATGCCCTTCATGTTTCTGCCAACAGCGCCGTCCAATCGGAAATTTGCGGGAACCTACCCCATGGCTCTGGCGCAGTCCGCCGACAGCAAACGCCTGTTCGTGGCGGACGCATCCCTGGACGCCGTAGCCGTTCTCGATGTGGCCGCGTTTTCGGCCGGGCCCGTGAATCACGCGATGTCGTGGGGCCTCGGATTCATCCCTACCGATTGGTATCCCTCGGCACTCGCGGTGCATGGGGATGACCTGCTCATTGCCACCGCCAAGGGCGAAGGCACGCGGCCCAACGGAGACTGGGGCAAGACTGACTACGAGATCAAGCACCACGATCACCCATACATTCCTACGCTGCTGCGCGGGTCGATTGCGCGGCTGAATATTCCATCGACTCTTGAGAAACTTCCCGAACTCACGAAGATCGTGGAGCAGGACAATCTTTTTCACAGCGACCCCGGCACGATTTCGTTTGCTGGCGGAGAGAATCCCATTAAGCACGTGATCTACATCATCAAAGAGAACCGTACCTACGATCAGATCCTCGGCGACCTGAAAGTTGGAGATACGAAGATCGGCAACGGCGATCCTTCACTCACCATGTATGGCGAAGACATCACGCCGAACGAACACGCTCTGGCGCGGCAGTTTGGCGTGTTCGACAATTTTTACGACAGCGGAGAAGTTTCCGGCGACGGACATCTTTGGTCGACCGCGGCCATTACTTCCGACTACAACGAGAAGACCTGGCAGATCGCTTATCGGGGCAAGGAGCGGACTTACGATTTTCAGGGGCAGAACGCGGACGAGTATCCGCTGGAACATAATGAGCCGGATATCGACGATCCTTCGACCGGATTTCTGTGGGACAATCTGGCGCGCCATAACGTGAGCTATCGCGATTACGGTGAATTCGTGAATGCGGAGTGGTGCAACGAGAAGCGCAAGGCTGCGAGTCCGAAGCAGGGAACTCCTTCCGGGCAAGAAGCAAGGTGTCCGCAAACCGATCTGCTGCTGGGTGACACGCTTCCGCCCAATGTTGGAAATCCGCATGGCGACCGCAGTCCGTGGCCGTGGCCGGTACCCTTGTTCAGCGGCGTGAAGCCGACCAAGGCCGCGTTACGCGATCATTTCGATCCGCTGTTTCCGGATTTCAACACCGACTATCCCGACCAGCTTCGCACCGACGAGTTTCTGAATGAATTTGGGGCGTACGTGCGGGCGCGCGACGAGCACGAGGGGCCGGATTTCGAGATGCCGTCGTTCGTGCTGCTTTATCTTCCTAACGATCACACGGGAGGCACGCGCCCGGATCATCCGCGTCCGGCGGCTTCTGTGGCGGACAACGATCTGGCGGTCGGCCGCGTGGTCGATGCGGTTTCGCACAGTGCCTACTGGGCTGACACTGCGATCTTCATTCTGGAAGACGACGCGCAGGATGGCGCCGATCACGTGGACGCGCATCGGTCGATCGCTCTCGCGATCAGCAAGTATGCGCCGGGGTCGGCGGCGCAGCCTTATGTCGAGCACCGCTTTTACACCACGGTGAATATGATTCATACCATGGAGATGCTGCTGGGACTTCCGCCCATGAATCAGAACGACGCCTACGCTCCGGTGATGGAGAAGATGTTTTCCGGCAGCGGAGATCAACCGGCGTTTAGGGCAGATTATCGCAATCTGAAGAACGGGCTGATCTATGAAACTAACAAGCGCGACGCACCGGGTGCGAAGATTTCGTCGAAGATGGATTTTTCGCGTCCCGATGCGGCGGACGCGCACAAGCTGAACCGCGTGCTGTGGCAGGATCAGATGGGATCGGCGCCGATGCCGGCGCCGAAACATACGGTGTTTGCGGCCGACGAGGATTAACAGGCTCACCGCAGTCGACAAGCGTCAGGGCACCACAGCGGCTAAAGCCTCTCGTGCTTGCGACTTACGCGGCGCTGAAGCGCCGCTCTTCCACGATGGCCGCGCGTGCGATGCCTTTCCCACCCACCTGCTATTTCAGGCTAACGGTCTCCTTCAACGGCAAGTTCTGTGACGACCCTCCCACCATGAAGGTGTAATCGCCCGCGAGTAACTGCCACCCGTTCTGCTCGACATTGAAGATGGAAAGATATTTCGGATCGACCTCGACTGTTATTTCCTTACTTTCGCCGGCGTTGAGCTTGACCTTCCTCCATCCCACCAGTCGTTTCGGCGGTTCGTTGGCTGCTGCCGGCAGGGATGCGTAGACCTCGGCGACTTCCGCGCCGGCGCGATTGCCGGTATTGGTCACCGTGAACGTCACGCTCGGAGTTTTTCCGGGCACCACTTTCAGAGCCGAATAGGAATACGTCGTATACGAAAGACCGTAGCCGAAGGGGAAGAGCACTGGCTTATTTTCGGCGTCGTACCATTTGTAGCCGACTTTCACGCCTTCGTCGTAGCTGACCTGAAAGACGGGCAGTCCAAGCGCAATGCGCTTCCAGCCCTGCCGGTCGGCGTCCACCGTAGCTTTCGGCGGCTTCACAATCGTCGGGTGCGGCAGATCGGCTTCGCTTCGTGGGAAAGTCATGGGCAGCTTGGCGCTGGGATTGACCTCGCCGAACAGTACGTTGGCGACGGCTTCTGCGCCATCGCTTCCGGCGTACCACGCCTCGAGGATTCCGCCGACGCGATCTTTCCAGGGCATCGTCACAGCCGTTCCAGTTTCGAGCACAACAACGGTATGCGGATTTGCGGCCGCGACTTTCTCGATCAATTCGTCCTGATTCTCCGGCAGCGACAAGCTGTCGAGGTCCATGCCTTCGCTCTCCCACTGGTAGGCGAAAACAATGGCCACGTCGGCGCTCTTGGCCAAGGCCGCGGCTGCCGATGGGTCCGATCCAGAGTTGAAATGGACACTCGCGTCTGGAACCTTGGCCCGAATCGTCTTGAGCGGCGAAGTGGGAAACCAGATTTTCTCCTGCCAGTGCGTGTTGCCCTTGCCCGGAGGCATGATGGCGTTGCCGCCCGGAGGATCGACCTGCGCTGATCCTCCGCCCGAGATCATGCCAACGTCGGCGTGCGGTCCGATCACGGCGATGCTGTGGATCTTCGAAGCGTCGAGCGGAAGCAGTGCATCGTCATTTTTCAACAACACGATGCTCTGCTCGGCGATCTTGCGCGCAATTTCCAAGTCGCCGAATACGTCGACTACGCTCTTTTCGGGCGGGTCGTCGACGACTCCGGTCGCGAACATGGAGCGCAGGATGCGATGCACATGGTCGTCGAGTTCCGCCATGGGCACTTTGCCCGTCTCGACTTGTTTCTTCAGATCGTCGGCGTAGAAAATCCAGCCTGGCTCCTCGTGGTCCAAGCCGGCGGCCGACGCTTTGGCCGCGCTGTGGGTGGCGCCCCAGTCGGAGAGCACGAAGCCCTTGAAGTTCCAGTCTTTTTTCAGGACGTCGGTGAGCAGGTACTTGTTTTCGCAGGCGTAATCGCCCCAAACCCGGTTGTAGGAGCACATGACGGCGGCAGCGCCGGAGTCATGCAGGCCGATCTCAAACGCCAGCAAATCGCTTTCGCGGGCGGCGCGCTTGTCGATGTTCACATTCACCGCATTGCGTCCGCTTTCCTGATCATTGAGAGCGTAGTGTTTGATGTCGCCGATGACGTGTTGCGCTTGCAGGCCCTTCATCACCGCGCCGACCATTTTTCCCGCCAGAACGGGATCTTCGCCGAGATATTCAAAGGTGCGGCCATTGCGCGGTTCACGGGTGAGATTGACGCCTCCGCCCAGCGTCATGTTGTAGCCCTGGGCCCGGAGTTCACGGCCGATGAGCGCGCCGTATTCATAGCCGGCGTCGAGGTCCCAGCTCGCTGCGCCGGCCAGGTCGGAAGGCAGGGCCGTCGAATAGCGGCCATTCTCGCCGCTCGACCGTACTCCGTAGGCCGCATCGGACATCTGGATGGGGGGAATGCCAAGGCGCGGAATGCCGACGACATAGCCGGCTCCGCCGTTGGAGTGAACGATGAGCGGGCTGAGTGGGCTAAGGCCGGCCATGCCGGTTCCGTGCAGCAGCGAAATCTTTTCGTCCAGGGTCATTTCTTTGACGACCATGGAGGCGCGCTCGTCGGGCGAGAGACTGGGGTTCATCCAAGGGTGCGCTGCGCTGGATTGCGCGACGGCTGAAGGTAGAAGAACGCTGAGGATTGCAGCTGTGAAGAAAAACTGGCGGATTGCCCTTTTGGTTTCGCTCTTCTTATTTTCGAGGTTTATACTTTCGGTCCACTTACTTTCGGTCCATTGCATCAGTTGGCCTCATCATGGAGGATCATCTGCCAAAACGATAATGTAGACGTGTTTCTGCATTTTCTCCTTATCCGCCCATTCCGTCAAACCTGGCTTCGACGACCCGGCTTGAAGGATGCTTCATGGCCGCGGCTTTCCGTGCAAGAGAGTTGGCTGGGCTTTACACTATTGGTGTGAAGATCGCGCTCGGGCAAATCAATCCCACGGTTGGAGACTTTTCCGGCAACGCCGCCAAGATCGTCGATTTTTCGCGGCGTGCCCAGGCAGCCGGCGCTGGACTTGTCTTGTTTCCCGAATTGTCGGTGTGCGGATATCCGCCGCGGGATCTGGTGGAGCGGCCTTCGTTCGTTGCGCGGAATCGCGAGACGGCAGAGCGGATTGCTGCGGAGACCGCGGGAATTGCCGTGATCTGCGGTCTGGTCACTCCGGCGCACGAGAGCACGGGCAAGGCCGTGATGAACTCGGCTGCATTGCTGATGGATGGAAAGGTTGCGTTCATCCAGTCGAAGATGCTGCTTCCTACCTACGACGTTTTCGACGAGATGCGAAATTTCGCTCCGGCCAAAGATCAGGAACTGTTTTCGTTCTGCGGAAACCGCATGGCGCTCACGATTTGTGAGGATGCGTGGAACGATAAACAGTTCTGGCGGAAGCGGTTGTATACGGTGGATCCGGTGGAGTCGCTGATTCAGGCCGGGGGAAATTTCGTTCTCAACATTTCGGCCTCACCCTTCTGGATCGGCAAACGAGAGTTGCGCCGCGACATGCTGGCCAGCATCGCTCAGCAGCACAAAGTTCCGGTGGTGATGGTCAACCAGGTCGGCGGCAACGACAGCCTGGTGTTCGATGGTTCGAGCCTGGTTCTCAATCGCGAAGGCGAGGTCATCGCGCAGGGGCGGTCGTTCGAGGAAGATCTCGTCTATTTCGATTCCCACGATCTTACCGGCGAACTGCACGAGCAGACGCCGGGTGAAGAGGCCAGCGTTTATGCGGCGCTGGTGCTGGGTACGCGCGACTACATGCACAAGTGCGGATTTCAGAAGGCGATCATCGGGCTGAGCGGCGGCATCGATTCCGCGCTGACGGCGGTGATTGCCGCCGATGCCGTGGACCCGGAAAATGTGATCGGCGTGGGTATGCCGGGGCCATATTCTTCGCCCGGATCTATCGACGACGCGCGTGCGCTGGCGAAGAATCTGGGCATCCGGTTCGAATTGCTTTCCATTCATTCCGCCTATGAGGCTTACGTCGAGACATTGCGCGCGGTGTTCGCCGGGCAGAAGCCGGACGTCACCGAAGAGAATATCCAGTCGCGAGCACGCGGCACACTGCTGATGGCTCTGTCGAACAAGTTCGGAGCCATCGTGCTTTCCACTGGCAACAAGAGCGAACTTGGGGTGGGCTACTGCACGCTGTACGGAGACATGGTGGGCGGTCTGGCCGTGATTTCCGACGTACCCAAGACGCTGGTTTACCGGCTGAGCCACTATGTGAACTCGCGTCGAGCTGTTATTCCGCAGGACACGCTGGAGAAGCCGCCGTCGGCGGAGCTACGGCCCAATCAGAAAGACAGCGACTCGCTGCCGCCTTACGAAGTGCTGGACGCAGTACTTGAAGACTACGTGGAGGATTCACATTCCGCCGAGAGCATCGCGGCGGATCGTGGATTCGATATCGAAACCGTGCGGCGGGTGATTCGCTTGGTGGACCGCGCGGAATACAAGCGCCAGCAGGCCGCTCCCGGCCTCAAAATTTCGCCCAAAGCTTTCGGGTATGGACGCCGTTTCCCGATTGCCGCGAAATGCGAAATTTGAAGTATCCTGATTTGACGTATCCTGAGAAGGATCCAAGAGACAGCTTGCCCCACTCACTCCCAAAGTCATTGCGAAAGGAACTCATGCGTCTGCATCAGCTAGGAAACCAAATTCTTGTGCTTCTCGTTGCCACCGTGCTGGCCGGCGGTCTGGCTGCTGCTCAGACTACTCCGGCAAAATCCGCGCCGGCTAAGCCTGCGGCACAACCTGCGCTCGGAACCCATGCAACCGAGAATCTCCCGTCTGAGGCCACGGTCGACTCTTTTCTGCAGCAAACGCTGGGTTACGAGTCTGACGTTTCGTGGAAGATTTCGAGCATCAAGCCGGTCGGGATCGCTGGGCTGGCAGAAGTTACGGTGGTTCTGGCCAACCCGCAGGGCCAGCAACTGAGCCGCTTCTACGTGACGCCGGATGGCGAACATGCGATCACCGGAGACATTATTCCTTTTGGAGCGCGACCTTTCGATGCGGTCAACGATCTGCTGCTGAAGGGAATTACAGGCCCGGCGCGCGGTCCGAAAGACGCTGCGGTGACAATTGTGGAATTTGGCGACCTGCAGTGTCCGGCGTGCAAAGCAGCGCAGCCCACCATTGAGGCGCTGGTCCAGGCTGAACCGACGGCCCGCTTCGTCTTCCAGAATTTTCCGCTGGAGATGCACAACTGGGCGGCGAAAGGCGCCGCTTACGCCGATTGCGTAGGACGCGCTTCGAACGACGCTTTCTGGAAATTTGTCTCGAAGACGTATGAGACCCAGTCCGACATCACCGCCGAAAATGCCGACGAAAAATTGACCGCGCTGGCCGACGGCGCGGGAGTCAAGGGATCTGAAATCGCGGCGTGCGCGGCCAAGCCCGAAACCAAGGCGCACGTGGACGCATCCATTGCCCTGGGCAAGTCGGTCGAAGTGACCGGAACGCCCACACTGTTCATCAATGGACGCAGAATCGGAAGCTTCGATGAGCGAATGCTCGACGTGTACAAGAAGCTGGTCGAGTTTGCGGCGAAGCAGGCGAAGTGAGCCCGAGATTCGTTTCTAATTCTGGCTCAGCCAGATTTCAGGAGTGTCGCGGTTGATGTCGGCCACGACGTGGGGCGTGATGACGATCATCAGTTCGTCATCTTCCTGATTTTTCGTGTTGGTGAGCAGGGCTTGATTCAGCAGCGGCAGGGCTCCGAGGCCCGGGATTCCGCTCATGGAGAGCGTGTCGGTCCGCGAAACTTCTCCCGCCACCACCGCAGGCTCTCCGTCTTTCAGGTTGATGGCGCCCTTGTACTCGCGGTTGGAAATCACGGGCACGCCGTTGTTCGAGTCTCCGGTGAGCGAGCGCACCTCCAGTTCCAATTGCAGGGTGACGGAGTTGTCGCCCTGCACGGTGGGCTTTGCTTTCATATTCAGCCCGAGATCTTCGTAGCTGACCGAAGGAAAAGGTGGAACGTAGGATTGATTTCCCAGCACTTGAGAGATTTGCGGAGAGTTGTAAATGGGGGCGTAACTTGCATTCATGATCG